>Ga0137308_101901_pt1 | contig 16973 bp, 14 predicted proteins | sample Inofrocosms_June_FD_97181 | JGI IMG/M metagenome (GOLD analysis project Ga0137308, IMG submission 97181) | Mouse cecal microbial communities from Vienna, Austria - N-Acetylneuraminic and N-Acetylglucosamine D2O microcosms_June | ecosystem: Host-associated > Mammals > Digestive system > Large... | reverse complement strand
ACAAATCCAGATCCACAGTGGTGGGAAGCGACGGAACCTCACTGGCAGACTCAGCAGGGAGAGTTCCTTCTTCTGCCTGCACGGTCAGGGTGCCTATTGCCAAAACTGCTGCTGCGAATACTGCTACAAATCTCTTTCGTTCTTTCTTCATATGAAACCTTTTTATATTATGATAACTGGAATGTGTAATACTGTATTTCGCTAACCTCCCTTCTCAAATTATTTTCCAATTACTTCATAACGCCCTTGAATTGGTACTCCTTTGTAATTACTAGTTTATTAGCAATAATAGCATAAAAATACTAATCTGTCAAGAAAAGATTGACAAAATCTCTATTTTTTGCTAATCTATATTTCAAGAGGTGAGCTCATGTCTAAATATAAATTATCCCCCTCTGAACTGGAATTCATGGAATTTTTCTGGAATTCCACAGAGGGGAAATGCAAACAGGATGTAGTGGATTTTTTCAGCAGCAGCGGAAAGGATGGGAATACAATCTCCTTCTTTCTCTCAAAGCTGTCCAAAAAAGGATTTCTGATTCCCAGGCGGGAGGGGCGGAACTTTTTTTATACACCGGCGTTCTCAAAGCGGCAGTATGACCAGACCCTGATCAATGAAACACTGGGAAGAACCTATGGCAGTTCACTGGAGATGATTCTTGCCGGCTTCTGCGGGAAGACCTCCGTGTCCAGCAAAGACATTGACCGTATTCGCGGCTGGCTGAAGGAACTGGAACAGGAACTGGGTGAAGAATAGATGGGATATTTCATAGTCATATTAGCCGTTGCCACCCTTGCGTCAGGGATCATGCTGTTCCTGCTGATGCAGATCATGAATCTGGAGTATTATGCCACAGCCTGGATCTATGGTCTCCTGCGGATTGGGCTGGTTCTTCTGACCATTCCCCTGTTTGTGCTGGTCACCATGTATATGGCGTATCTGACCAGGCCGGTGCCGATCCCCATTACCAGTGACCAGCCAGACTTTATCGCCTTTTATGAAGTGCCTTACGGGATGCTGAGAGGGAGTCCCCTGCAAAAGCTTTATATGGGGCTGATCATTGCAGTCTGGCTCCTGGGCATCCTGATTAAAACGGTGGTTGCGGTGGTTCGTGTGCTACGGTTTGACCGCACGGTTCTCAGAAAAAGTACGCTTGTGACGGACCCTGCCATATTGCAACTTGTCAAAGAGATCAGGGAGGAGCTGGGGATTCGGAGGAAGGTTCCCGTCTGTTGCCATCCGGCTGTCCAGATTCCTGCGCTAGTAATCCTGGGCGGCCCCAGGATTCTCATGGGCAGTAGGGAGTTTTCCCAGGAGGAGCTTTCCTGGATCATCCGGCATGAGCTGATGCACCTGAAAAGAAAGCATATCCTTTTTAAGCGTCTGGGCGTGCTGGCGCAGACCTTGTACTGGTTCAATCCGCTGATTCATTCTTTTGTCCAGTTCTTTTCGGATTATTGTGAGCTGGACTGTGACAGGGAAGTGCTAAAAGGCAGAACCCAGGTGCAGAGGCATTGTTATGCAAAGCTGCTGATGGATCTGCTTTCAAAAGATATTCCCGCGAATCCGGCTATCGAAAGTGCCTTTTGTGGAAGAACGGAACATAAAACAATGGATAGGAGATTTAAAAATATCATGCATAAACCGGAAAAGAAAATCAGAGTTGGAATGCTTGCTTTATCCCTCTGCTATGTACTTAGCTGCCCCTTTGTCGCATTCGGGGCTACCAAAGCAGGAGCAGAAATCGCGACAGACTATATGAAAAAAACAAAAGAGGAGGGCAATATCAAATCCCAGTTTTCCGAAAAATATATTCTGGCGACGGAACGAATCCGTACGGTAGAAGCAAGTTTGGAGGCCAGTGCCCGTGGTACCAGCAGCATTTCCCGGACGATTTCGGCCAATAAAAGAATTACGGTTTCTGTAACTGCTTCTTCGTCCTCCGTATGGATCGCTCTTGCCAGTGAGTCAAGGAGCGACAGCTTTAGTATTGCTTTTGATGGCTATGGTGCTGATTCTTCCAACGGATCACTGTCCTGCAGCTTTGATACGGAGCCGAATAAGACATACAAGTTATACATTGATAATAACATGGATCATTCCATTCACATTACTGGTACGATTCAAAATTAAAACGTATTTCAGGTGTTTTCAGATTAGCGGCCATATCCAGAAGGCGGAAATGCTAAGAAAAATGATTAGCAGGAAACGGAAATAGGGAGCCTCTGGGAATGGGAGGCCCTTTCTTAAAAACCAGGGGCTAAAACTGGTATGATGATGGTTCTAAATAGGGGGGACTGCCGATCAATGGTTTACAGATGACCATTTTTCGGCGGTCCCTTTCCCTTGGCTAAATGTTCAGCAAATCCGAAATCTCAGAGAAGTTAATAAACAAATCCTCATAGATATTGACTTTGATAATGGAATCAAACGGATACTGCACACTGACAAGATCGGCTTCAAAGTGAACAAAAGTCTCTAAAGCCCCTGGAACAAAAAGTGATCGGAGAAAAACAGGTAGAACGAGCATCCTCCATGCTCCAAGAGGGAAATCATAAAAAAACACGAAAGAACCCCAATGACCCAGCCAGGTTCATTGGAAAAGAAGCCGTTACCAAGGATGGGGAGGCTACCAGTGTACTACCTGTATGAAGAAAAATCGCGGAAGAAACAAGATATGATGGGCTCTATACAGTATGTACGGATCTGTTTGATGATACTCCAGGAGATATCCTCAAGGTCAGTGAAGGCAGATGGCAGATCGAAGCGTGCTTCCGGATCCTGAAGACAGATTCCGCAGCAAGACCCGTTTATCTCCATCGGAACGAGAGAATTCATGCCCACTTTCTCATTTGTTTCTTATCGTTGTTGGTCTACCGGCTGTTGGAGAAGAAACTGGACAAGAAGTATACCCGCGCAGATATTCTGAATCCCCTTCAAAACTTTGAGTTTGCAGATGTTCAGGGACATGGATTTATCCCCATTTATGAGTCTACGAAACTGACCGATGACTTACATCGAATTAGTGGGTTTGAAACGGACTATGAATTCATCACAAAAAGAAAGATGAAAGAGATTCAAAAACGCAGCAAACAAAGATAAGTCAAAAAATTTCCTAACGCTTCTTTATCAAAATCAAAAAAGACTATATATCAAAACGAAACGGCACCGTTGGAAACCACTGGTAGAATGGGCATTTCAACGGTGCTTTGTTTTGTTTAACTGTCAAAGACGGGATTATACACGTTCTGGCGAAGCTTGTAAACTGCTTTTCGCCAAATTACAGCCTGTCTGGCAACATATCGGTTACTGTTCACGGGGGGCATCTTCTTGTCCCCGAAAAGCATCGGGGACAAGAAGCCCCAGGCGTCAGCCACTATCTTCCAAAGAACAGCTCCACCCCATCTGCCAGCCCTCCGGCCAGCTTGTCCAGAGTCGCTGCCGAATGATCCGATGCCTTGTCGCCCAGCTCGATATCGATGGAAGGAACCGTGGAGTAGGAAGTCTGGGTCAGATCCATCTCCATCTTCCCGTTGGAAAAGATCTTCACACCTGCTCCCTGGAGTCCGGCAATCAGGCTGTCGCCCAAGGCATGGTGCTCCTGCCAGTGGGAGGCTACCGGCTCCATGGCACGGTAGGAAGCCACATTGGGAACGCTCATATAGAAAGCGCCCTTATCGCTGCTTGTGGAATCCCAGTGAAGAGCGATATGGCAGTCTGCCATATTGTTGGCAATGACTGTACGGGCAATGTTGTCCAGCTGCACGTCGTCCGATTCCCGGATCATCAGTACATCATAGCCCCTTGCCAGAAGCCGGTCCTTTAAGGCTTTGGCCATGGCCAGGGTCACTTTTGCCTCAGGGGTGCCGTCTGCAAACTGCATACCGCTGGACACGGCCACTGCCGAGGTGGCGCCTGCTCCGGTGGTTCCTCCGGTAACCTTGGGAGTACCGTCGGGATGGCACTGGGTCTTGACACTGGAGCCGCCGCTGGTGCCGTGTCCTGCATTGACGCAGACCACCTTCCCTCTCCGGTTCTCACCGGCCCGGTAGAGCACCGCCTGTCCGGAGGATATCTTTGCATATCCGGCGTATTTCCAGTCAGGGTTCAGTCCTACCGCTCCCTCCTGAGTCCCTGTTCCGCTGGCGGCTGATCCTGCCCCGCTGTCTCCCCCGGCACTGCCGGCCGCGGGAGGCGCCGGTACCTGAGGGATCTGCGTAGTCAGGAAACGGGAAGCCACATAGCACTCCTGCTCCTGCCAGATCACCCGGCTCCACTCGGCGGTATATCCGGTCCGCCTCAGCTGTGCGCCGGTATTCAGCCGGGTCACTACCTGGGCATTGGTCTGGGGGGCTTTGCGGACATTTAAGTCTGTAGCATTGACGTATACTGTCTCATCGCGGCTCTCCATAGCCAGTACAGTCTCCCTGGTAGAACCAAATTCCACAGTGCTGCTTTCTAACTCATATGCATTTTCTGACTGGCCGGAAACTTCCCCGGCCACTGTCTGGTCCGTCTCGTTTGCTGCTTTCTCCGCCATAACCTGATCTGATATGGTCCGGCCCGGGCTTTCCGTCTCGTTCCCGGTCCGGGACTCCATTGCCCCCAGCCCTATCTTCTCATACTTCTGCCCCTGGCAGCCTCCCGCCAGTAGGGCAGCTGACAGTACAGCTCCTGCCAGCAGAAAGCGTCTGTTGCTGTTTTTCAGAATCCTTCCCAGACGTCCGGACGCCTGGACATTTCCTGTCTTTTCTTTTCTCACCGGATCGTTCCACCTCCAACTACATAATCTCCGTCATAGAACACCACTGCCTGTCCCGGTGTCACGGCACGGACCTTGTCCCGGAACCGGCATTCCACCAGATCTTCCCCGATCTGGCGGATCGTGCAGGGTGCACCCTTGTGGTTATAACGTATTCTGGCATCTACCTCCATAGTCTGTCCATGGAGGCCGTCCACTGCCATCCAGTTTATTCTATCGCAGACCAGGGAATCTGTAAATACATCTTCGCTGTCTCCGATGACCACCTCATTGGTCTCCGGGCGGATCTCCACCACGAATACCGGGCGGCCCATAGCCAGGTTCAGGCCTTTGCGCTGGCCTATGGTGTAATGGGTGATGCCTGCGTGACGTCCCAGCACACGGCCTTCCAGATCCACGAAATTGCCGATAGGAAGGGGGCTGGCTGTGTGCTTCCGGATAAACCGGGCATAATCGTGATCAGGGATAAAGCAGATCTCCTGGCTGTCCGGCTTGTGAGCCACCTGCAGATCCAGCTCCCCGGCCATCCGGCGGATCTCCTCCTTGGTATAGGAGCCCACAGGCATCAGGGTGCGTGAAAGCTGCTCCTGGGTCAGATTGTAGAGGGCATAGGTCTGATCCTTGGCTGCTGTAGCCGACTTGCGAAGGGCATAGCGTCCATTGGCCAGACGCTCCACCTGGGCATAATGGCCGGTAGCTATGAAATCCGCCCCCAGGGCCAGACTCCTGTCCAGCAGGGCCTCCCATTTGACGAAACGGTTGCACGCGATACAGGGGTTGGGGGTTCTGCCATGAATGTATTCGTTAATGAAATAATCCACCACATGATTCCGGAACTCCTTTTTAAAATTCATGACATAATAGGGGATCCCCAGCTGCCATGCGACACGGCGGGCATCCTCTACCGCGCTGAGGCCGCAGCAGCCGCCATTCTCCTCTTCAATGGACATTTCCTCGTCCTGCCAGATCTTCATGGTGACTCCTGTCACCTCATATCCCTGCTTCTGTAAAAGCCAGGCGGCCACCGATGAATCGACGCCGCCTGACATACCAACCACCACTTTTTTCCGCATTAATACTCTTCTTCCTCTTCTTCCTCGCCGATATCTGTCTTAGGCTTCTCCAGCCCCTGGATCTCGATTCCGTGCTTCTGGGCATAGTCCCACAAGGCTGCATGAATGGCCTCCTCGGCCAGCAGGGAACAATGTACCTTCACCGGCGGCAGCCCGTCCAGGGCCTCCATCACGGCCTTATTTGTGACGGTCATGGCCTCCTGGACACTCTTGCCCTTCACCAGCTCCGTGGCCATACTGCTGGTGGCCACGGCCGCGCCGCAGCCAAAGGTCTTGAACTTCACGTCCCGGATGATCTGGTTCTCATCAATATCCAGGAATATCCGCATGATATCCCCGCATTTGGCGTTGCCTACGGTACCGACACCGCTTGCATTCTCAATCTCCCCCACGTTTCTCGGGTTCTGGAAATGATCCATCACTTTCTCTGTATACATTACTGATCTCCTCTTAATCTTTCTATATGCAATTATCCGGCTGTGTATCCTACTGCTTTGCCTGATTTTTCACAAAGTCCTCATACAGCGGCGACATATCCCTCAGACGCTGGACAATGGCCTTGATGTTCTCCACCACATAGTCCATCTCTTCCCTGGTATTCTCCTCACTGAGAGTCAGACGCAGGGAACCATGGGCAATCTCATGAGGCAGGCCGATGGCCAGCAGCACATGGGAGGGATCCAGGGAGCCGGAAGTGCAGGCGGAGCCGCTGGAGCCACATATTCCCTTGCCGTCCAGCATGATCAGCAGAGATTCTCCCTCAATAAACTGGAAGGCAAAGTTGGCATTGTTGGGGAGGCGCATCTTACAGTCTCCATTGATCCTGGTATAGGGAACCTCCTTCATAATCCGTTCCATCAGATAATCCCGCAGGGAGCTTTCCTTCGCCGCGCGCTCCTCCATGGTAGCCATGGCCAGCTTTGCCGCTTCACCGTATCCCACGATGCCGGGTACATTCTCCGTGCCGGCACGGCGCTTGCGCTCCTGGGCGCCGCCGTGGACAAAGGCGCGTATCTTCACGCCCGTGCGGATATAGAGGAAGCCGATGCCCTTGGGGCCGTTGATCTTGTGGCCGCTGGTACTGAGCATATCGATGCAGTATTCGTCCACATTTACCGGCACATGGCCGTAGGCCTGAACCGCGTCGGTGTGGAACAGAATCCCGTGTTCCCTGGCGATCTGGCCGATCTCCTTCACCGGCTGGATGGTACCGATCTCATTGTTGGCAAACATGATGGTGATCAGGATGGTATCCGGGCGTATGGCTGCCTTTAAATCCTCCAGCTTCACCACACCATGCTCATCCACATCCAGATAGGTCACCTCAAAACCGTGCTGTTCCAGATACTGGCAGGTGTGCAGCACCGCATGGTGCTCGACCCTGCTGGTGATGATGTGTTTTCCCTTATTCTGGTAAGCGTCTGCCGTGGCCTTGATGGCCCAGTTGTCACCCTCGGAGCCGCCGGCTGTGAAATAGATCTCATTAGGCTTGGCCCCGATGGAGGCGGCAAGAATCTCCCTGGCCTGGGCCACTGCCTTCTTCACAGGTGTAGAGAACTCGTAGACAGAGGAGGGATTTCCGTAGTATTCGGTAAAATACGGAAGCATAGCCTCCACTACTTCCGGACGGGTCTTTGTGGTCGCTGCATTATCTAAATATATCACTTTATCCATAAACTATATGATCCACCTTTCTGGAAATGATCCGCCCCCTGCTTCCCGGAACAGGCCCAAATAAATGTCTGACATCCGTAAAAGGGCGACAGTCACTCCGCAATAATTGCATTATACTATTTAATTCATAGTATTTCAATAGGAATTAAAGTAATTTTCTATTTATGTTTATATTTCAGGTAACAGTTCATACGGGGCCATCTTCTTTCCCCCGAAAAATGCCGGGGACAAGAAGCATCAGGCGGACGCCCGATGTGGAAAACTGTACAAAAACAGTCTTACAAGCGAGCTTGATGCCTATTTTGTCCAGTTTTCCCCGCCTTGTGAACTATAACTATATTTTATGGTAAAATCCAGCAGTGCGCCACAGAAGACTTCACCGTCCAGGTGCTCCCGGGGCTTCCTCTCCGGTCAGGTGCATGGTCAGGGGCATCAGAAGGTGAACCATGAGCAGCTTACAAGCCGCTTCCCCGTCTCCTTCCCTCAGATAGGAGCAGACAAGCTTGTGCTCTTTTAAGGTGTCCTCGGTTCTTCCCGGCACGGATAGCGCCTCCGAAGTAGTCAGGTGGATCAGATACATGAACCGCTGGAACAATTGCTGGAATTCCCTGTTCTGGGCATAGTTTACCAGAATCCGGTGGAACTGGTGGTCATATTCCATGAACTGCTCCAGACTGGCCTTGGTCCAGGTGCCCTTTTCCAGATTCTCCTTGCAGGGTCCGTTTTTCTGTTTCAGTACCTTCTCCTGCTTCTCCAGAAGCTTCTCCAGGTCTGCCAGGGCCTTCTGGCCCTTCTTCGTGGCTGCCTCCGCCGCAATCAGACGGACGCAGAAGCCCTCTACGGCGCAGCGGATCTGGATCGTCTCCTCCATATCCCGCTCATTGAGGGTGCGGATCATAAAGCCTTTGCTTGGGACTACGGTAATATAACCATCCTGGCTCAGACACTGAATCGCCTCCCGCATGGGAGTCCTGGAAACACCGATCTGGGCAGACAGCTTCGTCTCTGAGTAGAGTACATTAGGATCCAGCTGGCCGGAAAGGATCATATTCTTCAGGTAATCATAGGCTTGTATCTGTAAGGGACTTCTATTCTCCATGAGCTTTCCTCCTGCGGATATTTTTGCATACTCCCGGAGCCTGACAAATCCGGCACGGTAAGATTCCGAAAGTACATATTCCGGCACTCCCAGGATCCTGCGGCACCGGCTTTTTAAACTTTGGCAGGGCGGGAATACCAGTTTTATTCATGCTCTATCATACCGTATTTTTTTTTTCGCGTCAATGAAAAAAAATGCTTGACCGGTATACTGGTATACTGTATAATAAGATTACGAACCGGTCACACAGTTTCCTTTAGTATGAAAGGGGCAGGGACGTTCCACCCTGCCGGAACATGGTACAGGCTTTTTCCTGATCCGTTCCCGCGGACGGCCCTTACCGGTTCCCTGGTGACCGAGAAACTATCATAATATCAGGAGGTATTTGAAATGAGTGTAGTTTACCAGTTGGGCAACTTAAGACTTGTTGATCTGACCAAGGTTCTGGACCCCGAGACTGAGAGCAGGCGCTGCCGTCTGATCCGCTACAATACCGGTGGCCCGATCCCGGATTTCCACACTGCCCTGGATCTGACCAGCCATCTGGGAACCCACTGCGAGTGCCCGTACCATCACGATGACAACTGGCCCAGCGTGGCAGATCTTCCGCTGACCACCTTCATGGGAAGAGCCATCTATGTAGATCTGAAGGATACGGTTCCGGAGTGCGGACACATCACAGCAGCAGATCTTGACCGTGCCACAAAAGGTCTGATCCAGGAAGGCGACATTGTCATCGTCGATTCCTCCTACAAGATTCCGCCCTTCACCAACCTGACGAACACAGAAGCTGACAAGCGTCTGCGTGTAGGCAAGGAGAGCGCGGAGTGGTTCCGTGACCATAAGGTAAAATGCGTGGGCTTTGGCGACGGTGTTTCCATCGAGAGCAACAATGAGGATGTGAAGCCCTTCCACGATATCCTGATGGCTGAGAACATCGTATTCCTGGAGGTTCTGAAGAATCTTGAGGAGCTGAACTCCAACGTATTCTTCATGTCCTACAGCCCCCTTCCCATCAAAGGAGCCGATTCCTGTCCGGTACGCGCTTACGCCATTGAAGGATTTGCTGAGTTTTCATAATGATCTGGCACAACCGTCAGAAACCATAAAAGTTCAGACAGGCATCTTCCTGCCCCCGAAAATCACCAGGGACAGGATGCACCGGGCGTCTGCCTGATATCAAATCATGGAAGGAAGGGCTTATGCAGACAAAATGCCTGTTTGCAACGCATTTTCTTCCATGATTTGCTGCCCGTCTGAACTGTTACCAGAAATCATCAAATAACTGAAAGGACCGTTTTATTATGAGAATTGCAGTTATCGGCGCCGGTGCAATGGGTTCCATCTACGGCGGACATTTATCTCTTCACAACGATGTCTGGCTGGTGGATACCAACCAGGCTGTGGTTGACCAGATCAATAAGAACGGGCTGATTCTCCAGGAAAACGGCGAGGATGTAGTATATCATCCCACAGCCGTTACCTCCACAGAGGGTGTAGAGCCGGTGGATCTGGGGATCCTGTATGAAAAGGCATTATTCTCCAAGGCTGCATTAAGCAGCAACAAGGGCATCATCGGACCGGACACCTATCTGCTGACCCTGCAGAATGGCTCCGGCCACGAAGACATTCTTTCGGAGTTTGCCCCGGAGGACCATATCATCATCGGAACCACCGAGGATAATGGTGCAGTCCTGGCTCCCGGCCACGTACGCCACGGTGGCAGCGGCAAGACCAATATCGGGATGCTGACCCCGGATACGGGCAATTTCCTTCCGAAACTGAAGGAATGTCTGGATGCCTGTGGTTTCCAGGGCTATATACACGAGAACATTCAGCAGCTCATCTGGAACAAGCTGTTCACCAACGTATCCCTGAGCGCTGTCACAGGCGTGCTTCAGGTTCCCATGGGCTTCATCGCCGGCAATGAGCATGCCTGGAACATTACAAAGCAGCTGATCCACGAGGCGGTAGCCGTAGCCCACGGGCTGGGGCTTGAGGCCGATGAGGCCGAGATCACCGAGAAGGTGCGGCAGACCTCTCTGGGTTCCCCTGAGGGCGTTACCTCCATCTGCGCAGACCTGCGGGATGGGCGTAAGACCGAGGTCAACACCATCAGCGGATCTGTGGTGCGTGCTTCTAAGAAATGCGGTGTACCGGCACCTGCCCACGAGATGATCGTGGAGCTGGTTCACGCCATGGAAGAGCGCGGAAAATAAAACATATGAAAAGGACCATAAAGATGGAGTTTTCATTGCTCCATCCTCATGGTCCTTTTTCTTATACGCCCCTATATCCCAGGGGGCTTACACAGCTACCTTCACCACTACCTTCTTCACCGGCTCCGGGCCGTCCGCCTGGATCCTGGGCTTGTGGGCATCCTCCGGCGCGACGACAATCAGGTCGCCTGCTTCCAGAAGCACGCTGCCGCTTAAGGCCGGCTCCTCATAGAAGATCAGATCGTTTTCCTCGTTCCGGGTCTTCACTATCAGGCCCTCCCGCTTGCATACGCCGAACTGCTCCCTGCCGGATACCACATACTGGATATCAAAGAATTTCTCATGGGTCTCAAAGGAACCCTCCTCCCACTTGATGGAGGTATACTCCTGAATGTTGGCGACCACCGTGTCACCAAGGATGGGATAGCTTCCCACCGGCAGGGCGGCGATATCCGTCTCCTCCAGCCACTTGTAAGCAGCAAGGAACTTGTCCTCCAGATAGTTGTACTTTCTTGCAATGGTTACATTTGAAAAAAACATCTTAATCTTCTCCTTTCTGACAAATCCTAAAAACTTGCAATGTCCTTCACGCCCAGATCTCCTCCGGCGATAGCACAGACTTGCTCCCAGATGGCCTCATCCACAACCACGCCCTCCTTCATACTGCGGGCACGGGTGGCTACGCTGCGTTCACCCGGACAGCTGACCTTTCCGCCCTCCCGCTCCGGGTGGGAGGCGTCTGCCGCCGCTACACGGCGGTTGATCTTGGCCTGAACCTCCTCTTTGGCGGCAAACAGATAAGGATTGAAAGCAATGAAGATCTGACAGCACCCTCCGCAGCTTCCGCCGACAGCCGCGTCCTGGTCAATGCCCGTGTTGCCGTTGGCCATGACTGCGGCCATCAGATCCAGACAGATCGCCATGCCGCTTCCTTTCCAGTAGCCTGCGGGAAGGATCCGCATGGTCTCCTCAATGGCTCCGGGATCTGTGGTCAGCCTGCCTTCTTTGTCAAAGCCGCCGGGATAAGGAAGCTGTTTTCCGGCCAGACGGTACACGCCCAGCTTCCCATATGCATACTGGCTCATAGCCATATCCAGGACGATCTCCCCGTCCTCTCTGGGAATGGCCATACAGATGGGATTGTTGCCAACCCCCTTCTCGTCGCTGCCCCACATGGGCATACAGCTTTCCGCGTTGATCCAGCTGATCCCCACAAAACCGGCCTCCGCCATCCGCCATGCATAGGTGCCGCCCCGCATCCAGTGGGTGGTATTGCGCAGACCCACACAGCCGATTCCATGATCCTTTGCCAGGGCCATGGCACGGTCTGAGGCAAACAGAGCATTGGTAATCCCGATCCCCAGGTGTCCGTCATAATTCTCCACGGCTCCGAAAGCGCCCACCAGCTCCGGCCTGCCGTCCAGATTGATCCATCCCTTCTGGATATACTCTACAAACCGGGGGACACGGTTCAGCCCGTGGCTCTCCACGCCGTCGGCACTGGACTGGGCATGAATGGTGGCGCAGGTCTCTGCCTGTTCCTCCGTAAGCCCCGCATTGATCAGTGCCTTCTTCACGGTCTCCTTCACAGTATCAAATGGGATACGCATACTCATTGTAAGTCTCCTTCAATATTATACATTTTTTATGTGTCACTTACAAGGCTCTCTTCCTGCATACTGCATCATCTCTTCATAAAGTCCGCTGGCCTCCTCCGGTGAGTAGCCGTAGACCAGGAATACGTCCATCACATAAGGCGCGTAGGGAATACCTGTCAGCCGCTGGGCGAAGGCCATGGCAGCGATCTCTCCCAGTATCATAATCCCGGAATCATTGTGCAGCGGGCCCACAGACCATAGACGGATCTTCTCGGTCCGGGTAAATATCTCTGCCTTGTAAGCCTCCTCCACAAAATGGAACAGCTCATGGGCCAGAAGAAGGCTTGTGATTTTAAGCTCCTTCGTCAGGGCCTCTTCCACTTCCGGAAGATGCCGGTACCTGCGTATCCTGTCTATGGCATCCATATAGATACTGATCTGGTCCGGCACACGGAATTCCGCAAACAGCACACGGTCTGTCTTCTCCGGAAAAGTCGGATAACTGACCTTCATCCCCAGGGCCTCTGCCAGCTCCTCCGGAGTCTGGCAGTGATACTCCCTACAGACACGGTCTGCATATTGGTATCCGCAGGAAATGGACTGTTCCATCCATTTCCTGCGCTGATCGTCATGAAATTTGCCGTTGAGAGGTTCCCGGGAAAATGCATACTGGTACCAGTCCGCAAACGGGATCCCTGTCAGATCTTTCAGCATGGTCTCCAGGGGCCTTAAGGGAAAATGGGGACGCTGGTAACGTGTTGTCCCCTGCTTTCCGAAAAGCCCCTGGGCGATAGGTTTTAACGCCTCTTTTACTTGTTCTCTCGTCATCATACAGCAAGTATCCGCCCTGTCTGGTTAAATGTACTCTCAAAATCAGCCCTAAGGGCAGGTGCAGAAAGACTCCAAAAGTACATGTTAAATGCAACTGTTCAGACGGGCAACCTGGCTGCCCGTCTGAACTGTAACGGTTAAATATCGGAAATAGCGGCAACCACTACGACCTCCTCGTCTGGTTCCCTGTCACCAAGATCCAGATCCATCAGCAGAAGCACCTGTTCCAGATCCACAGCGCTGTAATCGCCCACCCGCGGGCCAAAGCATACAAAGTAGTCCGGACGCAGCACGGTATCGGTCTTGAACACTGCCCCATCCTTCCACAGCTCTTCCACGATCTCCTGGTACTCGCTGACCTTACACTTGCGCACCATGGCATTGGAGCACTGAACCTTGATAAAGCCCTTCATATCCACAATACGGACCGGAGCCTTCTCATCCCGCTTGCCCTGATAGATATAGAACTTACCGGTTCTCTCGGCCAGATGGATATCGGAAACCTTGGCGCCGAAATCCTGGGTGGCCAGCTCGCAGGCCTCTGCTTCATCACATTCTTTCAGCAGGTCTGTGGTCTTGACCTCTGTGGAACCGGTAGCGATAGCCGTCACCTTACCGGTCTGGCTGTCAATCTCAATATGTACCTCCACCGTATCCGGAGAGGCGCCGGAACCGATGGCCGCATCCGCTGCTTCCTTCTTCAGTTCGCGGATATCCTCCTGGGACGGATTGGGGATCACACGCTCTACCACGTCCCGGACCATGGACAATGCAACACCGATGGAGGAGATAACCTCCGCATTCTCCGGGATGCTGTACTGAAGCCCCATCTTCTCCGCACAGTAGGGAACCAGGGATGCCGCACCGCCGCCGCAGCCTACCAGCTTCATGCTGTCATGATCCAGCTGGTACTTGTCTGCCAGGGCATTGATACAGGCATTGACCTTCTCAAAATCCTTGTCCAGGATCTGGGTCGCCAGCTGCTCCACGGTGATTCCCAGTTTATCGGCAACCGGCTGCATGGCCTTGCGGGCCGCATTGGCATTGCCGTGGGCAAAGTATTTCTCATCAATGAGCCCCAGGACGTTGGCCGCATCAGTGTTGGTAAAGCAGATCTTCTTGCCGCTCTTAAGCCGGATCACCACATAGTCTGCCGGGTCACCCGGCTTCGGGCTTACCATCTCGATCTGGGGATCCACGATCTCCTCTTCCGGAGTAAAGCAGGCGTACTCACACCCTGCAATATGTGCAGAACGGGGACCTACATCCACCACTTCCCTGTCATTGATACGCACCATGGAACCGCCTGCACATCCAAGGATGCGGACATCCAGGGAACTGATATAAGTATCATGTCCGCCGATCTGGGCATAGTCTACGCCAGGACGGCCGTTCTTGATCACGCCGATGTTGGTTGTGGTTCCACCTACCTCGAAGTAGATGGCATTGGAAGCGCGCAGATACATCAGGGAACCCATAACGGAAGCAGCCGGACCAGACAGCGCCGTCAGAATCGGACGCTTACGCATCTCATTGATCTCCATGACACCGCCGTCGCCGCGCATGATCATCAGCGGCACCTTGACGCCGGCTGCACGCACGGAGGACTCGGTAGCATTGGCTGTAGCCATCATCTTCGGCACGATGGACGCATTGATGGCCGCGGTACGGGTACGGCGGGTCAGGCCATACAGCTTGGTGATATCAGAGGCCATGGATACGGGAATCCCCTTCTTCTCCGCGCAGTCATGGATCTTCAGTTCCTCATCCATACTGTCCACGCCAAAGGCCATGGATGCCACAATCACCTGGGCGCCCTGGGCCACAAGATCATCTATATTCTTGTTGACCACCTCATCGGTCAGCATTTTCTTCTTAATAAATGTGTTGTACACCTTGATCTTCCTGCCGACCTTCTCGTCCAGAACGATATCCTTTAAAGCCAGCTGTCCTTTGGCCAGGAAGCCTTCCAGACCGCCGCCTGCCACGCCGACCACCCCTACGCTGGCCACGTCGCCCTCGATAAATGCATTGGTCGCCTGGGTGGTGGAATGGGCTACGAATACCACATCCTCCGGTGAAATATTATTTTCACGCATGCAGTTCTGGAAACTCTGTACAACACCGGCTGCCACGCCGTCCTTGTGGTCGTGGGTAGTCTTTACCTCGTTCTTGCCGATGATTTCATGAGTCTCATTATCCATGGCAACACATTTGGTATAGGTGCCGCCTACATCAATTCCCATACGGACTGCTCTGTGTTCATGATCTGCCATTCTATCATTTCCTTTCAATTGTTTGCAATATATTTTCTTTAGAACTTTATAACAGTAGCCAGAGTCAGGCCAAGCCGACTCTGGCAATCATTTACGGGATCCCCGTTTTGAAGCGTGTCTTATAATTCATTCCCGCCGTCTCCACAAAGGACGTCTCCGGTGTCCACACCCCTCCTGGCGGTATATTTCCAGAGCTATGTAGATTTAGATGAACCAGGCTGCTCCAAGTCCGCCTAACAGAATAAACGCTGCCAGATACTGCAGAACACCCGTTACATATGCATTGGGGATGGAAAGCTTTAAGAAGTCCTTGGACTCAACCTTGGTATACGCAAGTCCCCATGCAACCCAGGACTGGGTGATACAGCTTCCGATGTTGACGGTAATCGTCGGAATTGCAAATACAGCATACAAAAACGGTACGGAGAAAGAAGCCACATTGGACAGCACGCCCAGGGTAGCCGCGCCACAGCCTACCAGGGTCATGGGGCCACGGAACAGGCCCATACACAGGAGCACTGCAAATACCACACAGACAACCAGTTCGCTCTTAGGCATAACGCCGCCCAGGATCACCTTAAAGTAAGGAGATGCATAGGATGCTACAGAGTTGAACATGGGCAGGGTCAGAAGGAAGCCCACCAGGGGAGCGGTATCTACCACGCCGTCGTAGTACAGCTTATTGACCAGCTGACAGTTCTCTGTAAAGGTACCTTTCATTCTTCCGCAAAGGAACAGAGCCGCAAAACCAGCGATCACGAATCCTCCGATTACGGAGAAATCCAGCCAGATCTTAAGCACCACCGGAACGATGGGAAGGATCAGGGTATAGATGGGAGCATTCCTCTCCGGAGCCGCGCCACGGGTCTGGGCCGCCCACGCATGGGAGGTCTTGGACTTCTTCAGATAGACAGCGGAAAGAACCGTGGTAACTACCAGCATGATCAGCAGGGCTGCATAGCCCCAGTGAGCTGCATACCATCCCAGGGTAAAGTCAGGCATATCATCAACGCCGATGAAAAATGCACGGTACTGTGCAAAGTTGACCGGATTCAGATAGATACCTGCCGCTACAGATCCCATGAAAGAGAACATAGCGATGGCCTTGGGAACACCCAGGGACATAAGGATCGGAAGCACGATAACGCCGATGGCGATAACCGGACCCGCACCTGTCATGGCTGTGAAGATCAGCGCGGTAACGATGTTCAAAAGAGCGATGGTCACCATGGGCTTGTCACCGCCCAGCTCAACGGTCTTGCGGATCAGGGTGGAAGCAATACCTGTATCCATCAGGACACGGCCAAACCATGCGCCCCAGCATACATTTACCAGTGTGGTGCCCCAGCCCTCGGGAGCGCTCTGGTAGATCTTGTTGAGAATAGCTACCAGTTCTTTTCTGGAACTGAACTGCAGAATCTCATTGGATGCCATAAAATC
>Ga0137308_101900_pt1 | contig 16976 bp, 19 predicted proteins | sample Inofrocosms_June_FD_97181 | JGI IMG/M metagenome (GOLD analysis project Ga0137308, IMG submission 97181) | Mouse cecal microbial communities from Vienna, Austria - N-Acetylneuraminic and N-Acetylglucosamine D2O microcosms_June | ecosystem: Host-associated > Mammals > Digestive system > Large... | reverse complement strand
GCATCACGAAAAACAGCGTGGGTGACAGCCCCTACAGCACATCCAACCCGATCCGGAAGATCGATCATATCGACTGTCTGATCCAGCCCCATGACGGTCTCTGCGGACAGGCGTGTATCGCGATGCTTGCGGGCATCACACTGGATGAGGCGATCAATGTGATGCACTGTAACGAATGGCAGGCAACTATCGCAAAGATCATCGATACGCTGAATTATTTCGGGCTGGAACATTCCGAAGAGATTTTTTATACCTGCGGGGAACCGGATGTGACACTGCCGAAATGCGCGATCATTCTGGAAAAGATGGGACGATTCAGTCATTATCTGGTGGCTTTTGACGGAAAATATTACGATTCCAATCTGGGTGTGCTGGATCGCTATGATATGACAAAGATGAAAGGATATCTTGAAGTTTTAGTATGAACAGATTTGTGATAAGGCAGTCGCTCCTGCTTCTGTTGACCGCCACGATCTGGGGGGTGGCGTTTGTCTCCCAGAGCGTGGGCATGGATTATGTGGGGCCCTTTACCTTTAACGCGGCAAGGAGCCTGATCGGAGCGGCAGTGCTTGTTCCCTGTATCGCCCTGTTAAAAAAAATACAGAAGAAAGAAGAGGGGCCGGAAGAAGTACATAAAAAAGAAGACGAGAGGACATTGCTGCGCGGCGGTATCTGCTGCGGCGTGATCTTGGCTGTGGCAAGTTCGTTTCAGCAGTTCGGGCTGCTTTATACGACCGTCGGAAAAGCCGGTTTTATTACGGCAATGTATATCATACTGGTTCCCCTTCTGGGGATTTTTGCAGGAAAGAAAGTGGGACTGCGGATCGGCATCAGCGTGGTGATTGCCGTGGCGGGGCTGTATCTGCTGTGCATGACAGAGAGCCTCAGACTGGAAGCCGGGGATATTCTGGTGCTGCTGTGCGCCGTTGTCTTTTCGTTCCACATCATGGTGATCGATCATTTTTCGCCGCTGGTGGACGGAGTGAAGATGTCCTGTATCCAGTTTCTGACCTGCGGTATTCTGTGCGGTATCTGTATGTTTTTATTTGAGGCGCCGAAGCTGTCTATGATCCTCGCGGCATGGAAACCTGTGCTGTATGCGGGAGTGATGTCCTGCGGCGTGGCATATACGCTTCAGATCGTGGGACAAAAGGGCATGAACCCGACGGTAGCGTCGCTGATCATGAGTCTGGAGTCGGTGATCTCCGTGCTGGCAGGCTTTGTTTTGCTGCATGAGGTGCTGAGCCGGAGAGAGTTGTTTGGCTGTGTATTGATGTTTGCGGCGATCTTACTGGCGCAGCTTCCGGAGAGGAAGAGGGCGGAAAACTGACCGGGCCTTAGAAATACGAAGGAGATATTGCCGGTCTGATAAGCGAAAACACAGAGAAAAGAAAGTAAGTACAATGATGATGGATTTTGGAAAAGATGCCGGTGCGGGTAGGACGCTGCCGGCGGCTTTCGTGGAAGAAATGAAGGAACTTTTTAAGACATTGCCGGGAGTTTCGGTATCGGAACTTCCGGCTTTTTTGGAGAGCCTTGCGGCGGAGCGCAGTTATGGCCTCAGGAGGAATCCGCTGAAATACACGAAAGAGGAATTTGAAGAAAAGATGCCCTATGCGCTGGAAAAAATTTTCTGGGCGGGGGAAGGGTATTTTTACCGGAAAGAGGAACAGCCCGGCAGAAGCCCTTATCATGAGGCGGGAGCTTTTTATATTCAGGAGCCCAGCGCCATGATAGCGGTGGAACTGCTCGGAGCCGGGCCGGGGGAGTATATTGCGGATCTCTGTGCGGCGCCGGGGGGAAAGAGTACCCAGATCGCCGGCAGGATGCAGGGAGAAGGCATTCTTGTCTGCAATGAATATGTGCCCGCGAGGGCGGAGATCCTTGCGCAGAATATGGAACGGATGGGCATTTTGAACTGTGTTATTTTAAAAGAGAGCGTGGATCATATGGCGGAGCGGTTTCCGCTGTTTTTTGACCGGGTGCTGGTGGATGCGCCCTGCTCCGGTTCCGGGATGTTCCGGAAGGAGGAGGAGGCTCTTTTACAGTGGTCGCCGGAAAATGTCAGGATGTGTGCAGAGCGCCAGATGGAGATTCTGGAACATGCGGCGCGGATGGTGCGCCCCGGCGGAGTGCTCGTCTATTCTACCTGTTCGTTTTCGGAGGCGGAGGATGAAGGGGTCATTGAGCGTTTTTTGCAGGAACATAAGGAGTTTGCTTTGGATGAGGCTTCGCTGACAGAGGAGCTTTTGGCGGCGGGAATCTGTCCCGGAAGGTTGCCGGGCACTGTGCGGATGTGGCCGCATAAGCTGCGGGGAGAAGGGCATTTTGCGGCGCGGCTTGTGAAGGCGGGAGAGGGTGTGCTTGGCAGGGATGAGAAACAACAGGCAGGATGCGCAAAAAGCATAACATCAAAAGTTAAGAATGCGCAGAAGGAAAATCAGAATTACTTTCAGGATTTCTGTCAACAATATTTAACGGAAAGCTGTTTTGAAAAATTGGAAGCGGAAGGAAATTTTGTCTGGAAAAAAGAATTTTTATTTTTCATGCCTGCGCTGCTGCCTGATCTTGGCAGTCTGCGGATACAAAGGAGCGGGTTGTATCTGGGGGAAGCAAAAAAAGGCAGGTTTGAGCCTTCCCATACCTGGGCGATGACGCTGAAAAAAGAGGATGTCCGGCAGTGGGTGGAAGTAAAAAACCCGGCGGCTTATCTGCGGGGAGAGACGGCTGACAACGAGGCGGGGCTGAAGGGCTGGGCACTGATGCTGCTGCAGGGAAAGCCTTTGGGCTGGGGGAAGGCCGGAGGCAGTGTGGTAAAAAATCATTATCCGAAAGGGCTCAGAAAGGACCTTGAGGATTGCGGATGCGGAAGAGCGTTATGAGGAAGGATATCGTAACAGAATATACCATAGAAAACACCGTAGGAGATATTACCCTGTGGCTGCTTTTTCTGGAGGGGATATCCGAAGCGGAGTTTGAGGAAATGTATGCCCTTTGCAGCCGGGAACGGCAGGAGAAGGCAGACGGGATAAAGCCGGATATGAAGCGGAAGCAGTCCATCGGGGCGGGATACCTGTTATCTATGTTAAAGAAGCGGTTTTCCATCGGGGAGGAGCCGGTTATCCTGACAGGCGGAAAGCCTGTTTTTGAGAAAAATGCGCAGGTGCAGTTCAGCATTTCCCACAGTTATGAGGCAGTTCTGCTTGCCTTCGGGAAAAGGCCTTTGGGAGCAGATATTGAATATGTAAAAGAGGCGAATATCAAAATCGCAAAACGCTTTTTTACGGATGAGGAGTACATCCGGATCTCGGAGCAGGAAGAGAAGGCGCAGGGGGATATGTTCTGCAGGATCTGGACCGGAAAGGAAGCGGTGGTGAAAGCGGCAGGCGGCGGTCTGATATTACCTCTTAACGGATTTTCGGTGCTGGAAAAGAATGTGGATCTTCTGGGAAAAAGATATGAACTGTACCGGCGGAAGTTTGAGATAAAAGGCCGGAGCCTTTGGGTTTCCGCGGCACAGTCCGTAACAGATACGGCAGAAGATCAGCCGATGTAATCCCGGTCAAAGGGAGAGGATGCGATATCGAGCAGTTTCTGCATCTGGCGTATGCCTTCTTTCTGGGAAATGATGATAGCGTCCAGAATCGGGATCAGCTGCGGACAGACGGGAAAACGAAGGGCGTTTTCCGACATGCTGACAGCCCCCTGATGATGCGGGATCATCTCACGGATGAAATCATAGGGAATGCGCTCTGTTCTGGGCGCCCTGCGCATTTCCGAAAACATGGTCTGGACAACGGGGCGGAAGACCATCATATACCGCCTCATATCCTGATTGCTGTTTTCGTGTTCACAGCAGCAGAAAAAGGCATTCTTCATATGTTCAATGCTCTTGGTCTGCTCTTCAATGATATTTTTTGCAATGTTGTTCAGCGGAAGGATCAGGTCTTTTTCGTATGTATCACAGCAGTCATAGTTTTTGCCGGACGGCTTTGTAAACTGCAGCAGGTTTTCCGACATGCGGATTGCCGCTTCGTGATGAGGGATCATCTGGCGGATAAACAGGCCGGAGATACTGCCCTTGGGCCTCGGGCGTGTCATTCCCCTGATCATCTCTTGAAGAATCTGGTCAAAACAGGTAAGATAGGAAATGGACGGGTTATTTTGTTCCTGAAAATTTTGCATAAATAGCTGCTCCTTATTCATAACAGAAAAAATACATTTTCTTTTATGATATGCAGCAAACGGGATTTTTGAACCGGTCCGGGCAGAAAAAGAGATTTTGCACGAAAGACGGAGAAGGGCATATGTTGTTATAGCAGACATTTTTAGACGGAGAGATGGAAGATGATGAGTGATTTGCACATGAGCATGGCGGCCGGTATTTTCATACCTTTTCTGGGGACAGCGCTGGGATCTGCCTGTGTCTTTTTTATGAAAAAAGAACTGGGCGATAAGATCCAGCGGATACTTACCGGTTTTGCGGCAGGTGTGATGGTGGCGGCGTCCATCTGGAGCCTTCTGATCCCTGCTATGGAACAGTCCGAGTCCATGGGGAAACTGGCATTTACACCGGCGGCGATCGGCTTTTGGCTGGGCATCCTGTTCCTGCTGTTTCTGGATCGGATCATTCCGCATCTGCACAGAAACAGCAGAGAACCGGAGGGCCCCAGCGCGGGCTTTAAAAATACGACCATGCTGCTGTTTGCGGTGGTGCTGCACAACCTGCCGGAAGGAATGGCTGTGGGAGTGGTCTATGCCGGGCTGAAGATGGGAAATGCCACGGTGTCTGTCAGCGGGGCGCTGGCTCTCTCTATCGGTATTGCCATTCAGAACTTTCCCGAGGGCGCCATTATTTCCATGCCCCTGCGCGCGGGGGGAATGTCAAAGTGGCGGGCTTTTGTATACGGGGTACTGTCAGGGGCGGTGGAGCCTGTGGGGGCGGCGCTCGTTATCATCGCGTCAGGCTTTCTTGTGCCGGCGCTGCCGTATTTTTTGAGTTTTGCGGCGGGCGCCATGATTTACGTTGTGGTGGAGGAACTGATTCCCGAAATGTCTGAGGAACCCCATTCCAATATCGGAACGCTTGCTTTCGCGGCGGGATTTACGGTGATGATGATACTGGATGTGGCGCTTGGGTAGGGGCGCCGGACTGAGACTGGAAATGGAGCTGCGTGACTTACGGAACCGGAGAAACAAAATGCCCGTACAGGGCCCGGAGAATTTACGGAACTGGAATAGGAGAAAAAGATGAAAACAAATGTCAAAAGATACGTGCTGCTGAATGTGCTGCTGCTGTTATTTTCACTGAGCAGTGTCTGCAGTAAACTTGCGGCAAGGGAAGAGTTTATGAGCTTCCGGTTTATTATGATGTATGGCTTTATTGTGCTGCTGCTTGGGATCTATGCCATTTTCTGGCAGCAGATCATTAAAAGCATGCCCCTGACGATGGCGTATGCCAACAGGGCGATCACTGTTTTCTGGGGGATGCTGTGGGGGCTGATCATCTTTCATGAGAAGATCACGCCGGGTAAAGTGGCGGGGGCCGCATTGGTCATCGCCGGAATCATTTTATTTGCGGTATCTGACAGGGAGGGGAAAGCATGAACACATATATGTACGCACTGCTCATATTGGCAGGCACATTTATTGCCGCCATTTCACAGGTAATGTTGAAGATCGAGGCAAATAAGCCTCATAAATCACATTTGCAGGAATACCTGAATCCCCTTGTGATCTTCGCTTATGTCCTGTTTGTGGGGACAACCCTTCTGTCGATACTGGCTTACCGGGGGATCCCGCTTTCCATGGGGCCGATCCTTGAGGCGACCAGTTATATTTACATTACCATATTCGGGGTAAAGATCTTTAAAGAGAAGATGAACAGGGGAAAAGCGGCTGCGCTTGTTCTGATCATATGCGGGATCGTGGTGTATTCTCTGCTGGGATAAAATGACTGTTATGAAAGCGGGGTATCATGACAGAAGAGATATCAATTATATCGTTGGATATATGAGGAAATTATGAATTGACCGGGAGTGTATTATAATTATTTGCGGATACATTTGTATAAAAATGGAAAGGGATAAGGGATGGGAAAAGAGGAACTGACACCCAGTGAAAGTGAGTGGCAGGTGATGGAAGTGCTGTGGGAGAGCGGGGAAGCGCTGACTTCCTCGGAAGTGATAGGGCGGCTTAAGCCGGAGAACCGTATGAATCCCAAGATGGTGAGAGTATTGATGAACAGACTCTGCCAAAAGGAAATTCTGGCATACCGGGTGGACGAAAAGGACGCCCGCGTCTATCACTATTATCCTCTGAAAACAAGGGAGGAGTGCCAGCGGGAGAAAAGCAGCAGATTCATCGAGAGTTATTTTGCGGGAAATCAGATGGGGGCCGTGGCGGCGCTGATCGGCAGTGCGGAACTGACCAGGGAGGAGTTCCAGGAACTGGAGTGTATTTTGCGGCGCGGTAAAGAGGACAGGAAGAGACAATGACATTGGAAGGATTTACCCGGTTTTTGGAGATCATCAATTATATATGCTGTTATCTGACCGTAAATCTGGGGCGGGGCGTATTCTTTTCTTTTGCGCTGCTCCCTGTCCTGATGCTTTTGCGGAAGCTGCCGTGGTTTCAGAACTGCTTCCGGAAGATGATCCTGTGGGGATGCTTTTTATGGATTCCTTTTATTGGCGGGCTGAAATTGTTTTATGAGACAAGGTTTGGCGTCAGAGGATTTTTATGGTGGGCAGACCTGAATTACGAACATAACATTATCGGGCAGGCTTATTTTGCGGTGATGCTGTTTTACGGCGGATACCTGTTTTGCCGAAGAGGGAAGATGAGACGCTTCATATCAAAACTGAGAAGGCTGCAGGGGAATGTGTTTATCTGTGAAAACAGGATCACGCCTTTTGCCGCGGGACTGTTTTCGCCTAAGATCATCGTGCCCGGCGTAATGGTACGGCAGTACGGCAGGGAGGATCTGGAGACGATCCTGCTTCATGAAAGAACACATATCAGGCTGGGACATCTGTGGTGCCTTTTTCTATGGGACATACTGCGGGTGCTTCTTTGGCCGAATTTTTTTCTGGCGCTTTGCACAAGGCTGCTGCAGGCGGATCTGGAGGAGGTGTGTGACCGTGTGACGATACAGAGAAGCGGAAGGAATGCCTGTGATTACGGTATGCTGCTGCTCAGATGCGTTCGGCTGTTATGCCCTTTGAAATCCCGGAAACTGCCGGCGGAATCGGCGGCATTTGCAGGAGAGGGCGGCAGAGGCAGGTACAGGGATATCAAGCGCAGGATACAGAAGATCGCTGCTTTCAGAAGGTATAAAACAGGAAATATCATTGTGATACTGTGCATCGGATTTCTGGTGATAGGGAGCGGTTTTCTGGAGATTCATAGACATTCCTACGCCAGATACACGGTGCTGAAAGATGTCACGGTGTTTGACGATACCGGGGTAAATGTGATCCTGAGAGACAGTGACAGGCTGCGGCAGGCAGTGACGTTCGATGAACAGAACGTTTTTGTGGATGTGCAGAAAATGCAGGAACTGCTGGAGGAGAGCGGCAGTGAAACGGAAGGGATCTACATATTATTCGGCGGTTTTATGAAACAGCCCGGCGTGGGCGGCTGCGGGGAGATGGTATATACGGATCTTGCGGAACTGACCGGGGAGCGGATAGAGATCGGGTATGAGAGCAATCTGGATCTGCTTGCGTGGGTCGTGAAGATGTTGTAATGACTTGGATCATAGATGGCTATATTCCCCGCTGCCTGCAGGGTACAGGCTTATATATCGAACAAAGCGAGGCAGGGGACAGATGCTCCGTAACTTTTTTTGTCACACAGGAAGGGCTGTGTTGTCTAATAAAGCAGGAGGTAAAAATCTATGAATAAAAAGACGAATGAAGAATTACAGGCTTTAGTCGATAAGGCCACAGCTGGGGATAAAGAAGCCCTTGAAGCCCTTGTCATGGGTGTGCAGGACATTGTATTTAATTTGTCCCTGCGGATGCTCGGTACATTTGCGGATGCGGAGGATGCAACACAGGATATTCTGCTGAAAATGATCACACATCTATCGTCTTTCAGAGGTGAGAGTTCATTTACAACATGGGTATTCAGCATTGCCGCCAATCATCTGAAAAACTACAAAAAACATATGTTTGCCCACTATCCGTTAAGCTTTGAGTTTTATGGGGATGACATAGAAAACGGAAAAATACGGGATGTGCCGGATCTGACGCAGAACGTGGAAAAGGATATTCTGGCTGAGGAACTGAAAATGTCCTGTGCCAATGTGATGCTGCAGTGTCTTGACACGGAAAGCAGATGTATTTTTATTTTGGGGACCATGTTTCAGATCGACAGCCGCATTGCGGGAGATATTCTGAATATGACCCCGGAAGCTTACCGTCAGCGGCTTTCCCGCATACGCAAGAAAATGGCAGACTTTCTTGGCAGGTATTGCGGAGAATACGGCAGCGGCAGATGCAGGTGTATGGACAGGGTGAATTATGCCATACAGAACCATAGAATAAATCCGCAGCAGCTTGATTATACGACAGCCGCAGAAATACCTGATAAAATAATGCTTGATGTGAAAAATGCCATGGAAGATATTGATGAGCTGTCACAGGATTTCTCGTTCTGTAAGCCTTACCAATCTCCCGAACGCACAAAACGTCTGATACAGGAATTTTTAGATTCTACGCAGTTTTCCGTTATCCGGAATTCGTAAGGGGGTGACAGATTATGAATACACAGGCAATAATAGATTATTTATCGGCATTGAGTTCGAATAACAACCGCGAGTGGTATCATGCAAACAAAGAAGATTTCAAAAAAGCAAATGCTGAATTTGAAAGCCTGTTGCAGGCTTTGATGTTGGAGATCGGAAAGTTTGACGGCAGCATTTTACATAACGATCCGAAAGACCTCACCTTTAAGATTGTAAGAGATACCCGTTTCAGCCATGACAAATCACCTTATAATCCCGCGTTTCGTGCCCATATTTCCGCCGGGGGCAAACTGCCTGTCCCTGTTGGATATTATCTTATGATAAAGCCGGACAACCGTTCTTTTTTGGGCGGCGGTCTGTTTGCGGATATGTTCAGGGATGCAACGACAATGATACGGGATTATATTGTCAAAAACGGCGAGGAATGGGAAAAGATTATTCATGAGCCGGAATTTGAAAAATATTTCACTGTGAGAGGGACGGCATTAAAGAAGGTTCCGGCAGGGTACGGGAAAGATCATCCGCAGGCGGAATATCTGAAATGTAAGAGCTGGTATCTGGAATATCCGATCAGGGATGAAGAATTGAACGATGCGGAAGCCTTTACTGCAAGGGCGGCAGAGATCTTCCGGATCATGAAACCTTTTAACGATTATCTGAACAATGCACTTGCAGGTTTTCAGATGCCGGCAAGACAGTAAAATTTATACTTTGAAGCGTTGAGTGGAGCAGATTGAAAAACGGAATGATGTGCTGTGCTGTGCCTGATATTGTTTTTTTCCTGCGGCAGTTAAAGATTAACAAATGTTATCCGATATAATAAGCAGAAAAGTTCGTGAAAAGCAGCAGACAAAAAAGGAGAGGGCAAACAAATGGGAATCACTGTAAATGCAGGAAAGATACCAATCTTTCAGAGAATGCAGCAGAAGGGATTAAAGAGCAGGGAAGAAAAGGCGGAGCGTCAGCAGAGCCGGGACAATCAGGTCGCCGCACTGGAAAAACAGAAGGCGGATCTGAAAAATATGGAGTGCGGTTCTTTAGAGGAGATAGAAGATAAACTGGGACTTTTACATTCCTACGAAGATCAGATCAAAGCGGTGAAGCAGACATATAATAATGAACAGATGCGCCATATTCTGGACGAGGCAAGGGAGAAGGGCGAGAAGATAGCGGAAGAATTAGAGAAGCTTGCTCCTATGACCAAAGAGGAAAGAGAAGAGTTACTGCAGAAAGAGGCGCTTGGCATCGACGAAGATCAGGGCATGCTGTCGGAACTGACGGATGAACTGACGGAGGAATTGACAGAGGAACCGGACAAAGAATTGTCAGAAGAAACGGCCGGGGAGATAGCAGGGGAAGCCGCAGAAGATGTAATGCAGGAAGCCGCCGGAGAGATAGCAGGAGAAGTAACAAAAGAGGCAGCAGGGGAAGCCGCAGAAGATGTAATGCGGGAAACTGCCGAAGAACCGGCAGAAGGAACAGCAGGCGAAACGGCTGTGGAAATACCAAAGGAAGCCTCTGTGGAGACGGCAGAGAAAGCGGCGGAAAAACTTCCTCAAAGAGAATCAGAAAAGCTGGCAGAGCAGCATCATCTGGAAATGCAGGAACAGGCAAAAGAAAAGGAGAAGGCCGTTTCGATTACAGAAGAAGCGCTGTCAATGCATGGAAAAGCGAGGGTAGGGATCGAGCGGTATCTGGACTATTATCATCAGATGAAAAATCGCTCTTGAAAAAATATTGTTTCAGTATTATCCTGTATATGATGATTTTTTAATTACAGGAGGATATTGTATATGGATAAAAAAGTTGCGGGACTTTTAAATGATCAGATCAATAAGGAGTTATATTCCGCCTATCTTTATTTGGATATGGCTAATTTTTACAGCGGCAAGGGGCTGGATGGGTTTGCCAGCTGGTATGAGATCCAGGCAAAGGAAGAGCAGGATCATGCGATGCTGATCTACCGGTATCTGCATAATAACAATGAAGAGGTAACGCTGGAGGCAGTGGCAAAGCCGGATAAGACTTTTACAACACTGCTCGATCCGCTGACGGCAGGCCTTGCCCATGAGCAGTATGTAACTTCCCTGATCAATAATATCTATGCGGCGGCGCAGGAAGTAAAAGATTTCCGCACCACGCAGTTTCTGGACTGGTTTATTAAGGAGCAGGGCGAGGAGGAAAAGAATTCCTCCGACCAGATCACGAAGATGGAGCTGTTTGGGGATGATGCGAGAAGTTTGTATATGCTGAATGAAGAACTGAAAAGCAGAGTTTACAGCGCGCCGTCTCTGGTACTGTAAAAGTGATGGACTTCAGGGCGGGCTGAAAAAGAAGGACAGGAATAGTAAAGATTTACATGGTAAAATAGGGGCTGTTGCATAATGCAGTAATCCTACAATATATGGATACAGTTTACAGATATCTGTACCATGATTGTAAGTGTCTGCTGTTTTGCAACAGCCTCTTTTTGCTGCGATACAGCTGCAATTCAGCTGCATGCCGGATGTTTGGGATGGAAGGATTTTAAAACTTTTTATAGATGTAGAAATAATCAGGCAGGGAGGATTGACATATGTGTCTATTCGTGATAGACTATATATGTCTATCGAGAATAGACGAAAATAGGAAGAGAGAAAGAAGAAACAAAAAACAGGTAGAAAGCAGATAAAAACAGATAGAAAGCAGTAAGAAAACAGACAAAAAACAGGAGGAAACAGATTATGACCGATTATAAACTGGGCGCGGTAGAATCCCGCTTCGCGGATATCATCTGGAGCAATGAACCGATGACCACAGGCGAACTGATCAAACTGTGCGAAAAGGAATTGAACTGGAAAAGGACGACTACTTATACGGTTTTGAAAAAATTGAGCGAACACGGTATCTTTCAGATGAAGGAGAAGCTTGTCACATCTCTGGTCTCCAGAGAGGAATACTATGCGCTGCGGAGCGAACAGTTTGTGGCGGAAACGTTTCAGGGTTCTCTTCCTGCTTTTATTGCCGCTTTCACAAAGCGTAAGTCGCTGACCGAACAGGAAATTGCCGAGATACGGGAAATGATCGACGATGCCGGATAACAGGAGGGGAACAGGATGGAAGCGGTTTTTTTAAAAGTGTTGAATATGGGATTTACGGCAAGCTGGCTGATTTTGGCGGTACTGTTTATCAGGATGCTGCTGAAAAAAGCGCCGAAATGGATATCCTGCCTGCTGTGGGCGCTGGTGGCATTTAAGCTGGTCTGTCCGTTTTCGATAGAAAGCGCGCTGAGCCTGATCCCCAGCAGCGAACCTCTGCCGGATCGGATCATTACCGACAACAGGTTTCAGATCAATACCGGGATCGGGCTGGTGGATGCGCCGGTGAATGAATATCTGGGAGACCATTATTATGAGGGCGTTTCGGTTCCGGCAGACCACGGGAATCATATCCTGCATATCCTGGGAATACTTTGGCTGGCTGGCGTTATATTGTTCCTGCTGTATGGTTTTATCAGTTATTACAGACTCTGCCGGATTACCCGGGTATCGCTCCGGCTGGAGGAGAACATCTATTTATGCGATGCCATAGATACACCGTTTATCCTGGGCGTGATAAAACCCCGGATCTGCCTGCCCTCCGGGATGGAGAAAGGGCGGAGAAGGTATGTCATATCCCATGAGCGGGCGCATCTGAAAAGGCGGGATCACTGGTGGAAGCCGCTGGGATTTTTGATCCTTTCCCTGTACTGGTTCTGGCCTCTGTGCTGGATTTCTTATATCCTTCTGTGCAGGGATATTGAACTTGCCTGTGACGAACATGTGATCCGTGAACTGGGGCAGGAGAGCAAAAAGCCCTATGCCGAGGCGCTTGTGGCATGCAGTATAAAGCAGAGCAGGATCTCGGCATGTCCTCTTGCCTTCGGGGAAGCGGGGGTAAAGGAGCGGGTGAAAAATATACTGCATTATAAAAAACCTGCCTTCTGGATCATTCTGGCGGCGATCCTGTGCTGTATCGCGGCGGCTGTCTGTTTTCTGACAAGCCCGAAGCAGGAAGATCAGCCATCTGCTGCAGAAGGGAAAACGGCACAATGGGCGATGTACCCGGAGGAGGTCAGAACCGTTGCGGAACGCTATGTGGAGGAGGCTTATCAGGCGGTTCAGGGAAGCGGGGCCGATTATGATTATACGGACTGGAGGATCGAGCATCTGGAACTGAGTGATACCCATGAGGAACCGGAAGGAAGGGTTTATGAAATATATCAGCTGAATTATCAGTTTCTGAGCGCTTCTCCGGAAAATGTGGTTCTGACAGGCGGCATGAGTGTTTCCGGGGATGGCTGGGTAGTGCCGGATTATGAAAACAGCAGATATCTGGTCTTTGAAAAAATACAGGAGAGATCGGAATTTGTGGCAGTGATGTTTGAAAATGACTGTTATCCGGGGGATGAGCAGTTTACGGAGGACCTGCAGGCTCTTATCAGAGAACACGGGAGCGGGCAGGATGATACGGCAGAGGGCGTCGATGAGGATGTGTACGATATGCTGACGCGCTGGCAGATGGTATTTTGCGCAAGGGACGCGGAGGCGATAGCGGGTATGGTGACGCAGGAGCTGGCGGAGGAAATGCTGCAGGGCGCCGAAGGCAGTTACAGTTTCGGGATGTCAAGCCCGTGGCCCCGGGATGGGACGGCGGGCTCCTATATTTACGATTATAATGAGGGGAGCGCGGAAATCTATTATTATGCGATGACGTCGGATCCTCATGTTACCTGCTGGAGGGAGGAACTGCGTTATGAACCGGAGGATGACATGTATGTCATAACTGATGAGGAACTGACTTACTATGATGCCATTTCCACGGGGGAGGAATTTGAGGAAGCCTATCATGGTTATCTGGATGGAACCATGATGGATTATACCCGGAACGGGCTGGGAGAGGCGTTAAATGAAAACGCCCTGTTATCCAGCTCCCTGAGTTACGGGGATCTGTTTGAGCCGGAGCGTGCGGCGGCGTTTTTGCTGAATCTTTCAAAGGACCCTTCGGATATACGCTACACCCTGCATGAGCCGGAGGGAGAGGGGCTGATCGGGCTGGATATTACCTTTTTAAAGGATCAGACAACCTATACGATCAGTATGCTGCAGCCCTTCGGAGAAAGCGGTATCTGGGTGCCGGTGGATTACCGGGTGGATGTCATGGCAAGATTTATGAAGGTGCCCTGGGATCAGGTGAAAAATATTCCGTTTAGCGAAAATATATCTGATATAAACGGCATTCTGTGCATCGGGGAACTTCCGGAGAAAGATATTAAGGTATACGGCTATAACGATGAGGAAGTGGGATTCAGGGGTATTGCCGTCCGGATCGGAGAAGATGTGAATTACTTTGACTGGGTTTATACGTCTCCCAGATCGATACTGCCGGATCTGTACTGGGACGAGGAACACAGGCGGCTTTTCCTGTCCTGCCATATTTATACCGGGACCGGTGCGGCTGCGGAGGAACTGCATGTGCTGCAGCAGTACGATACCGGAACGCTCTCGGAGAGCAGGTTTTCTCTGGAGGATTACGAAGCGCTTCTGGGAGAGAGGATAGACTGGCATTTTGACGAAGAGACAAGAGAACTTGTGCTGACAGACACAGAGACGGAAGAGGAACTGGCGGCGGTGACGGTTCCGGAGGAAAGCGGCGAAAAGGTGACGGGATTGGAACTGGGGATGATCTCAGGCTTTGAACTGGGAGATCGCATATATTTCCATGTCAGCCCCGGATATTATCCGGATGACAGGATCGGTATAGCGGAGTATGAGGAACTGCCGGAACTTCGGTTTGAACTTATCATGACGCAGGGGGAGTATGGAGAAATAAAGTTTGCGCTTGGAAAAAGGGTTTAGGGACGGCAGATTACGGAGACGGAGCGGAGGTAAAAAGGCGGAGGGTATTGGGGAAACATGCAGAATTTTAAAGGTATCTTGCGTGCCGGAGCATTGGTATCAGGATAATACCGCGGCGGAACAGCCGTTTAGATGATCGGTAACGCTTCAGCCTCCGGCGTAAGTAAAATGTTATGCAGATTGTACCTTTTTTTGTACTTGATTTTGGAAAATGGGGGGGTATAATCTATATTAGATGTCTGCCGCGTGACAAAATATCCGGCGTTGTTTCCGGGCTTGTACAGGCAGATTCGGAAAGTTCCCATCATGTTCAGGGAAAAATTAATATTTTATAGCCAGGAGGAAATTAAAATTGGGTACTTATTTCAGACACAGAAAAACAGAGACGATCAAGGTGCCGTATTCCTTCCGTTGTGAACAGTGCATGAAAGACAGCGGACAGCTTGTGGCGACTATCTCCGGTATAGAGGCCGAGATCAACAGCAACTACAAGGAATTAGAGTATAACAAGCAGCAGATTCTGAACGAACAGGCTCATAAAAACCTTGTGAGAGCCGTAAAGGATGCGCATACCAATGCAACGCAGAAGAATATTTTTTCCAAAGATTTTAAGGACGAATGCCCTCACTGCCATAAACCCCAGTCCTGGGCTGTCAGCGGTCTGAAGGATGATATGTTCGGCACGCCTATTGTCTGTGTGATCCTCGGTATTATCCTCGGCGCCGGCTGTTATTTCTTCTCAGGCGTGGACAATGCTCTGACCATCGCGATCATTGTGGCGGGAATCTGTTTTGTACTGGCGGCAGGAAGCCTTATACTGAATATCATCAAAATAGGCAATAAAAAGAAGCAGACCTCTGCAGTGAGCCAGAAAAATGTGCCTGTGATCGAGTGGGGCGCCGTGCAGGATATCCTGAACGAAAAATAAACGGGATATATAAGATACATAGAATGAAAAAAGGCTATCGGTATTTGGCGGTAGCTTTTTTTATTGTAATTATATTGATACGGGTTCTTAGTAGAAAGGCAGGATGAACTATGATAAAATTGCAGTCATCGGAAGTGCATGTTTTGAATTGCCTGAAATAACTATGGAATATGCCGGCGAAGAACAGGCAGCGGGGAAGGCAGGCTGATGAAACCGGAAATTAGTGAAGACATTGACAGTCAGGCAAACTGTTTTATAAAATTTTTGGAGAGATGAATGAGAAGAGAAACAGACCGGAAGCGTAAGAAACAGAGAAATAAAGAAAGAAATAAAAAAATAAGGCAGGGAATAAAAAATGATATTAAGTGTCAGCAGAAGAACCGATATACCGGATTACTATTCGGACTGGTTTTACAACCGGATCAAAGAAGGATTTCTCTATGTAAGAAATCCGATCAACCCGCATCAGGTCAGCAGGATCGATCTTTCGCCGGGAGTCGTGGACTGCATTGTATTCTGGACAAAAAATCCTTCCAATATGATAGAGCGGCTGGAGGAATTAAAGGAGTATGCTTATTATTTCCAGTTTACGCTGACCGGATACGGAAAGGATATGGAACCGGGGCTTTTGGATAAAAGAAAGGAACTGATCCCGGTTTTTCGGAAACTGTCTGAAAAAATAGGGGCAAAGAGAGTGATCTGGCGCTATGATCCTATTCTGCTGAATAATAAATATACGTTGGAGTATCACATAAAAGCGTTCGGGGAAATTGCGGAGAACCTTGCCGGATATACGGAAAAAGTGGTGATCAGTTTTCTGGATCTTTACGCAAAGATCAGACCCGGTATGGCAAAGCTGCACGTCAGGGATATTTCGGAAAAAGAGATGCTTATGCTGGCAGGACATATGGCGGCGATTGCCGGGAACTGTGGAATGAAAGTGGAATCCTGTGCGGAAGCGTTTGATCTTAAAGGTGCAGGTATTGAACATGGAAGCTGTATCGATAAGAAACTGATCGAGGAGATCATCGGCTGTAAACTTGCCGGGGGAAAGGATAAAAACCAGAGAGAAGGCTGCGGCTGTCTGGAAAGCGTGGAAACCGGACTGTACAATACCTGCCGGAACGGGTGCAGGTATTGTTACGCAAATTTCAGCGGGAATGCGGTGAGAATAAATGCGGAGGCATACGATCCGGCATCGCCCCTGCTGTGCGGCGTTATCGGTCCGGGGGATAAGGTGACGGAGCGGAAAGTAAAGTCGCTGAAGGCGTTATAAAATATAAAAGACTTTTTGATCAAAAGCCGCAGCCTGACAAGTCAGGGCGGGGATCCCCGGTTCCCCGGCAGATCAGGGAGAAAATATATAGGTGAGGAAAACAACACAGACAAATGATTGAACACATGTTTGTAAAGAAAAAAT
>Ga0137308_101899_pt1 | contig 16993 bp, 14 predicted proteins | sample Inofrocosms_June_FD_97181 | JGI IMG/M metagenome (GOLD analysis project Ga0137308, IMG submission 97181) | Mouse cecal microbial communities from Vienna, Austria - N-Acetylneuraminic and N-Acetylglucosamine D2O microcosms_June | ecosystem: Host-associated > Mammals > Digestive system > Large... | reverse complement strand
AGATTATCTTCAGTAATATTATCACCGCTTACATAGTAATGACTTGCAACCTGATCCTCTTTTCCATCCCAGATCAATTCTGCACATTCAACTGCTTTATTCGCAATCGTCTTGGGGAACTGCACCGGCGAGCAAAGAATCTGGCCTTCCTTGATCATATCAATATCATTCTGCGCTCCGTCAATATCGACAACTGCAATTTTGCCTTCTAAACCGGCTGCCTTGATTGCCGCTGCCGCACCCTGCGCGGTGGGAGAATTGATGGCGAATACTCCCTTGACGTCCGGATAAGTCTGAAGGAAGGATTCCATAATGCTCTGTGCATCTTCTACAACACCAAACGCATCCTGATCTGCCACAATTTTGACGTCTGGATAAGATGTTTTGATAACTTCCTCAAGTCCTTCTACACGTTCGCGTACCGCCTGAAGTGTTGACCAATTGATAACGACAATCTCACCTTCTCCATCAATTGCTTCACATAGAGTTTCTGCCGCCATTTTTCCCATAGCCACATTATCAGACTCTACGATAGACGCGATCAAATCTTTATCTTCCACATTGGAGTCAATTGCAATCACTGGAATATCAGCTCTCTCCGCTTCCTTCAGTGCTGGTTTAATACCGTCCTTGTCAAGTGCATCAACAAAAATAACATCTACACCTCTGGCAACCATTTCGGTAATGTCTTCTACCTGTGTATTAATATCATTTGCCGGATCTGGCGCAAGTACCTCTGCCTCTATTCCTCCCTTTTTCAGGGTAGCTTTTACACCTTCAATCTCAGCAAGGAAAAATGCATTTGCATGTGTCTGCACGGATATGCCAATTGTTTTTCCTTCACTGAGTTCTGTTGCCGCATACGGAAGTCCGTCTTCTGCCTCAAGCGGATCAACATATACTACATCTTCTTTTGTTTCCTCTGCTTCCTCTGTTCCTCCTGTTTCTTCTGTTGCTTTTTCAGTTGTCCCGGCAGAACCCTCGCTGCCTGAATCAGACGAACCCGATCCGGAACACCCCATCATCATCGTGGCAACCATTGCCGTTGCCAGAAGCACGCTTACGACTTTTTTTCTCATTTTCTTTTCCTCCTTTAACGCATTTCTCTATTATAATTTCTTTCCGAAATTACAATCTTATTTATTTCTTCTTAACCTGAAGGTCGATAAATACCGCTCCCAAAACCACAATGCCTTGACATACATACTGCCAATAAAATGGAACGTTCATAAAATTCAAACCGCTACTTAAGAGATCCATGATCAAAGCTCCTATAAAAGTTGCTCCTATTCTTCCAATACCCCCTGTCATACTGGTTCCGCCTACAACCGCTGCTGCAATTGCAGTAAGTTCAGAACCCTGTCCCAAAGTAGGCTGTCCGCTGTAAAGCCTGGAACATGAAATAACTCCATAAATACCATATAGAAAACCTGCAAAAGTATAAACAATCCAAATTACCTTCCGGCTATTAATTCCGGAAAACTTTGCTGCCTCAGCATTTCCTCCAATAGCATAAATAGAACGCCCAAATTTTGTTTTATTCAAAAGAACATATGTAATTGCCAAAATCACTGCCGTATAAATGATGGGATATGGGATAGCATCAAACAGATATCCGTTTCCAATCTCTCCAAAATTTCCTGAAATACGTATCGGAGTACCGGCCGAACATGTATAGGCAATTCCACGACCTATATTCATGATTCCCAATGTTACAATAAACGGCGGAATCTTTGTATTTGCAACAATTCCTCCGTTAACTGCACCAAATACAGTTGCAATCAGAACCCCTACCAAAAGTGCCGCTGCCGGATGGAGCCCATTTGCGATCAAAAGTGCACAATATGTGCTCGCACAAGCCATCAATGCACCCACCGACAGATCAATACCGCCGGTAATAATAACCAATGTAACACCAAATGCAGCAATACTGTCTAAACTGGTTAATCGCAATATATTAATCAGATTGGCCTTTCCCCAAAATTTAAACTCTGTTAAGATCCCAAATACCAGAAAGATACCCAGTGCACCTGCCAAAATACCTTTATTCAGATACAAATATTTCATGATCGGATTTGTCGGAATCTCTCTGGAAATTTTAATTTTTTTCGTCGACATTTTCAGCACCTCCCGTAGCATATTTCAAAACTAATTCCTCTGACAACTCGCTCTTGTCCAACTCTCCGGTTTTCTTACCTTCATGCATTGTAATAACCCGCGTAGAAAGATTCAGGATTTCAGGCAATTCTGATGAAATAAATATAATTCCTACTCCTTCTTCTGCTAACTGTGTAATCAGTTTATATATTTCAAACTTCGCGCCCACATCAATTCCTCGTGTAGGCTCATCTAAAATCAATATCTTCGGTTTGGTCGCCAGACATTTCGCCAGAACAACTTTCTGTTGATTACCTCCAGAGAGCTGACCGGTAACATGCGCTTCGGAAGTCGCTTTCGTGCGAAGTTTACTCATATACTCTTCCACTATTGCTTTTTCCTGTCTTTTATCCGTCTTAATTCCATGAATCAATCTGTCAAGAATTGTCAAAACCGTATTAAATCGTATATCCTGAATCAATACAAGCCCTTGTTCCTTCCTGTTTTCCGGAGCCAGAATAATACCTGCGTCAATCGCTTCTTTGGGTTTGGTTATCTTCAATTTTTGTCCTTCCATATAGATACTGAAAGAAGCCCCTCTGTCTATACCAAACAGATAGCGCATGATCTCTGTTCTGCCGCTTCCCACAAGCCCATAAAATCCCAAAATCTCTCCCTGATACAATGTGAATGAAACATCCTTCAGGAACTTCCCATCATCAAGACGTTCTACTCTCAAAAGCTCCTTCCCTTTTGTCAAATTCACTTCAGGATATACATCCTTCATTTCACGTCCAACCATCAATCGGATAACATCATCATAGGACACCTCACCAATATCCCTTGTTGTAATATACTGGCCATCCCTGAATACGGTAATTCGATCTGATATCTGAAACACTTCATCCATACGATGGGAAATGTAAATAATTGCCACCCCTTGATTTCGAAGCTTTTTTACAAATTCTAAAAGCTGAACCGTCTCGCGCTCTGTCAGGGACGCTGTTGGCTCGTCCATGATCAATATCTTACTATCTACGGATAGCGCTCTTGCAATCTCAACCATCTGCTGCTGCGCTACTGTCAGACTTGCCGGATAAGCACGCACACTTATAACATCCTGCACTCCCAACCTTTCCAACACCTTATAAGAATCTTCCTCCAACTTCTTGTCATCCACAAATCCAGTCTTTTTAGAGGGCATTCTGCCAAGATAAATATTCTCGGCCACTGTCATATACGGAACTAAACTCAACTCCTGATGTATAACGGAAATGCCTAACTCTTTCGCATCGCTTACTTTTTCTATCTTTACTTCTTTCCCGCTAATAAAAATCTGACCTTCTGTCGGATCATAAATGCCAGCCAGGATTTTGATCATAGTTGATTTTCCGGCCCCATTTTCTCCAAGGAGTGAATGGATCTCCCCTTTTCTTAAGTTAAATTGGATTTTGTCCAAAGCTTTTACACCGGAAAAATGTTTAGAAATATCCTTCATTTCCAAAATAGTTTCCATACTCTTACCTCAAATATCTATTTTCCTCTGTCATTTATAACACAGGCTTTACTACAACTTTCATTACATTCTCATCACGTATAGCAATAAAACCTTTTTCAATGTCACTTAACGCATATACTCTCGAAACATATTTTTCCAAATCCAATTTCTTCTGCTGAATATAATCTAAGATCTGCTTCATTAATTGAGGAGTAGTCGCATGTACCCCGTGAACCGATAATTCATTATAATGGATCATATTACTGTCCAGAAAACCCTTGCTTTCTCCCGCAATTCCCCCGAACAAACTGATTCTTCCCATCTTGGCCGCTATCACCTGAGCTTCTGTATGTACACTTGGAACAGACAGTGCAGTAATTATAACATCTGCCCCTCTTCCTTCCGTCAGCTTCATGACTTCCTCTACCGTATTTTGTTCTGACGGGTTAATCATAATAATGTCAGGAATCATCTTCTGTGCAATTTCTGCTCTTGGCTTCGCAATCTCTACCATTATAATTTTTTTAGCACCTGCAAGTCTTGCAAGCTCGGCATGGACACAGCCTATATATCCGCTTCCGTAGATTACTACTGTATCTTTTTCAGTTATTTTCAGATATGTCTGTGCGTTCAGCGCACAGGCTGCCGGTTCCGAGAGAACCGCTGCCATATCAGAAATATCATCCGATATCTTAATGACATTCCCCATTTTAACAGCCTGACCGGGGATCTCCATATATTCTGCAAATGCACCTTCATATTGATAACCAATAGTAGTCAGAGAGTTACACATATTCGTGTTACCCTGCTTACAAGTCCAGCATTCTCCGCATCCGATAGCCGGTGCCACCGTCACCCTGTCGCCTTCCTTAATTTCTCCTTTTATATTTTCCCCCACATGCACAACTGTACCCACAACTTCATGGCCTAATGTCTTAGGCACATCAATCTTATCACTTCCTTTCGTGAAAGTCCTGAAATCCGTTCCACAGATAGAAGCACATATTACTTTGATGATAATATTATCACCGCTTGCTGTTGGTTCCTTTTTTTGTACCACACACATCTTTTTTTCGCTATTCAACTCAAACGCTATCATATCATCCTCCCACTTTCTTCTTATATAATCTCTCAATTGCTTTAGGAACATATTATACTGCATCAGTATAATATGTTCCTATACTAGCACTTTTGTATCTTCCTGTCAATATAATTGCACAAAAAACACAGAAAAAGCGGTGCAAATTTTAACAATCTGCACCACTTTCATCACATCCACACCATATGCTATCTTACGTTTCTTTCTTCAAACAAACAATACTTACCTCTCCCGGCGCTGCCTCTCCGACGATCATCCCTTCTTTCTTCTCTAATATCTTCCCGCTCCACAGTTCTCCCTGCAGTACATACCCCGGATCACACTCCACCAACGCTCCGCTGATACTCTCACATCCCGCATTGTAAACCGAATATATAATTTCCATACCGTCATCAGAGATAAAACGATTCGCATACAGATCCTTCTGCAACGTCGGAACCAACGGTATAGGCTTCTTCCCAAAATATGTATCCAGATGAACCATTAAGATTTCTTTCCAATGCTTTAATTTCTTCTTGTGCTCCGGGCTGAACGGCAGCCACGCCCCAAAGATATCCTGCCACACCGCAATACCGGTTCCGTTAAAGATACATCTATTGATCAGATTATCCTTGCTCTTTCCAACCGCCCATCGGTTTGTTGCCGGTGCATTATTCTCCGGGAATATATATCTCAGAATAAATGCTTCCGGCATATCATCATTATTCATATGCTGATCCCAGGAACCTGTAATTGACTCAATGCATTTCGTATTGGCAGGATGGACTTCCGTACAGAATAATATCCCCGGTCTCAGAGCATCGATCCGCTCCCTAAAATTCTCCGGCACACTGTCCATCGTATCAAACCATATACCATCTATCCCCGTTTCATCAATTACAGACACCATATGCTCAACGATACTTTCCGGCGATTCATCAAAACGTATATCCCATGGTTTGTATGGAAGAAACACCTTGACACCTTTTGCCCGCGCCCTCTCACAGAACCGCCTCATACCCTCTTTTCCGCCCGGGATATTATCATTAAAATCCCATTGCTTCTGTTCATCTACACCAAGTCTTGGATACTGATACCACAGTAGAATCGAATCAATTCCCCCAAGTTCCTTGCTGTCTTCAATCAGACGTTCTGGTTCAAACTCCATAGTATCGTAATTGAATATTTCTTTGGAATAAGCAAATGTAAAATGCTGATAAACAACCTTTTTATACCATTGCAGATCCTTCCTGTCGTATTCGGTCAGATCCATCTGTTCCCGTATCCTTTGGCGCCATCCGTCGAACGCCTCAATCCATCCATTCTCAAGTGCAAAAAACCTTGCCTCAAATACATCCGCCAACTGATCGGTTGACAGCCTAAGCAATAATTTATTCTTCTTCAGACCTTCCTCATCCGTTATCGCAAGAAGATCACAGTTGCGATTCTGATTCCAGGCATCGATAAATCCCGCGTAATTCTTTAGCTCCATCGAAAAACCTCTCTTCCTGTCCGGATCAATATTACAGATTGGAAGATCATATTCCGAATGAAGACACATGGCACTGCGTCCATCCGGCCTTGCCACCGGATTCGATGACAAGTACCACTGATTCTGCTGACCGCCGAATTTCTCGAATAAAGGAATATTCATAAATACTTCTTCCTGATACTCATCCTCCCACGAAGCCGCCATCTGATACAGTAATGTAAAGCTCTCCTGTGCTTCTGAAAGCATACTTACCCTCATCCTTATATTCCGGACAGGAGATTCCATTTCAAAAGCTATGCCTTCCTGAACGGAATCCTTTAATTCTATTACATCAAGAATCCTGCACTCTGATGAGGGGATCTGGTCTCCAAGCACCTGAAGTATAAAAAAATCTACCGGACTTTGAAGCCATGGAACAGATGGCTGATACTCTAATTCACTCAGCCTGAGCCCTTTGCTGTAATCAATCACAAATGACATCCTATCATTCGCGATCAGAACTCTCTTCCTGCTATCATCGTGTTTTAACATGGATCACACCTCCTTCGCACAACGGAATCCCGTCGTCTGGCATCTGTTCTGTCCTTCATTCAGAAGCTGGAATTTCAGATGATGGTCTGCAGGTCTTGCGCCTCCGTCCGTATGCCAGAAATGCGGCGCCTGAAAATAACATCCCCCTCTCAGGAAAGTAAATCTGTGCTTCCCGTCGTCAATGACATCTTCCACCCATTCTCTGGCATTTCCGCACAGATCCATCACTCCAAATGGGCTTGCACCTTCTGGGTACTCATCCACCGGCGTAAGGCTCCCTCTGTCATGATTGCATTTTTGTTTATCTAATACATCCCCATATGGATATCTTTGTTTTTCTTTTCCTCCGGCAATATACTGCCATTCATAATCGTAGAGCAGTCTTTTGCCCGCCCATGCCGCATATGCCTTTGCATCCTGCTGGCTGACCCACACGACAGGATATTCTGCCATTTCTTCCGGATATGTCCCATCCGTCCAATGTTTCAGGAAATTGTAACCGTCACAGGGCTTATATCCTGATTCATCTATAAATTCCTTATACATCCGGTTCGTCACCGGGTATTTATCTACATATAGTTCCTTGATCTCAACCATACGCGGACCATGATCGTACTCGCAATCCCCTTCCATGATCCGGTGAACAACTCTGTAAATATACCTATCCGGCAAGATATGTATACAACAATTATCTTCTACTCTGTTATTCATCACTGCCTCCTTTTTTATTCCTGCAGATATTTAACGATCTCACTTTTATGCGGCATTGCCGGCGCAGTTCCAATCCTTGTTACTGCAATGCTGCTTACAACTGTTGCATATTTAATTGCCTGGAAGAATTCAAGTCCTTGTGCAATTCCTGCCGCAAATCCTCCGTTAAATGCATCTCCCGCACCTGTTGTGTCTACGACCTCACCTGCCTTGATCGGCTCATAGAACAATTCTTCATCTCCGTCACTGGCATATGCTCCTCTCTCCCCCAGCGTGATGATCACCTTCCCCACTCCCCGATCAAGCAATGCCCGGGCCGCTTTTCTTATACTCTCATCATCTGACTTATCTACATAGAGTCCCGTCAGGCCAAATGCTTCCGTTTCATTTGGCGTTAAAATATCTATATTCTCAAGAAAATCTCTTTTTAAAGATTTTGCCGGAGCCGGATTCAAAATGGTAAGCACACCCCTCTCCTTCGCAAATCTTACAACTTCTTCTGTAGCCTCCAGATTCGTCTCTAACTGGACTAGCAGAATATCCGCGTCAGATATAATCTGTTTGGCAAACTCCACATCTTGGTCAGTAAAATGTCCGCACGCCCCCAGAGTAACTACAATCTCATTCTGCGCTGACTGTTCATCAACTATGATCAACGCCGCCCCGGTCTCATAAACGTCGTCACACAAAATTCCCTCTAACGACATTTTTTCATTTTCATAAAATAATCTTGCCGTATCTCCCAGTGCATCTTTCCCCAGCTTTGTTATAAATGTTACATTTGTACCGGTTCTATGGATTGCCACTGCCTGATTTGAACCTTTCCCGCCCGGACCGCTTTTAAAATATTTCCCCAAAATGGTCTGACCCGGAACCGGCAGCTGCGGTGCAAACACCGTTAAGTCTGTAACATAACTGCCAAAGACAACTATTTTTTTGTTCATCGACGCCACCCCTCCTCTCAATCTTTTACTTAACAGAACCATCTGTCAATCCCGCTACATAATATTTCTGAAAAAATGCAAATAATATAATACCCGGTAATGACGCGAGCAACGAAGCCGCTGCCAGCATTCCGTCTCTTGACTGTCCCGCCAGTCCAATATACTGATATAATTTCATTGACAGTGTAAATGATTCATTGGATTTGAGGAAGCATAATGCAAAGAAAAACTCATTCCATGCCCCAATAAATGCAAATATCCCTGCTGTCAACACTCCCGGAAGAATATTAGGCAGCATTACCTTCGTAAACATCCTGAATATTCCACATCCATCTATCGCCGCAGCCTCCTCCAGTTCAATCGGAAATCCTGCAACAAAACCTTTCAGCAGCCACAAAGTGGTCGGAATCGACCAGATCGTATAGACAAGTACCAGCCCCTCAAGCGAATCCGTCAGCCTTACCGTTCTAAGGAACAGATATAACGGTACTGTCAGCGTGATAACCGGAATCATCTGGCTTAGCACGATCCATCCCTGGATGACCGGATTGAATCTGCTTCTTAACCGTGCAATGGCATAAGCTGCAGGCAACGCCAACACCGTTGCCAAAAGCATCGTAATCAGCGATATCTTAAAGCTGTTGAATATTCCTCTAAAAAACTCCTTATCCTCAAACAACTCTTTTAAGTTATTCAAAGTAAATTGATGAGGAAGTAAATGCGGCGTTAATGAATTAATCTCTCCTTCATACTTAAATGTATGGCTTAAACACACTAAAAACGGGAAGACCACAAAGGTCATCAGTAGAAGCATCAACAGCAGTTTCATGATCTGCTGGCAATTGCGTTTCATCTTTCTGCTCATCAGTTGACCCCCTTATCCCTTGCATTCATAGATTTAATATAAATAAAAATCAATACCGACACACAGACGATCATCGTATTCCCATACGCACTCGCAAAACCAAAATTACCATAGGTAAATCCTTGTCTGTATGCCTCTACCATCGGCGTTAATGTCGCAGAACCCGGACCGCCCTTTGTCAGTAAATACTGACTTGAAAAATCATTCATGATCCAGACAACAACCAATGACATCGTGATCGCTGTTGTCTGATTCAGATATGGCAGTACAATATACCGGAAATATTTGACAGAATTGGCCCCATCCAATACTGCCGCTTCATGAATATCAGTGGGCACCTGCTGCAATGTAGCCAGCAATGACAGTGCCGTAAATGGTACACATCCCCATACGAATACTGTGATCACCGTATATTTCGCAAAATTGATATCCGTCGTCCAATTGACTGCCTGATCGATCAAGTGAAACTTCAAAAGATATGCATTCAGATATCCGCACACCGGATTAAAAATAGCCTTCCACATCGATATCTTGGCAATCGGGGGCACCGCCCAGGGGATGATTAAAAGAGCCCTCCACAATCCCCTAAGCGGAATCTCACTGTTAAGCAGCAATGCCAATGCCAAACTGATCACATAGATTGTAATAACAGAGATCAACAACATCAAACCAATATTTTTAAAGATGATCCCCAGATAACCAGAATTATAAATTCCCACATAATTATCAACACCATTGAACTCGATCGGCCTTCCGACCCTGTAATTCGTAAATCCCAAATATATCCCCCGCAATGTGGGATAGAGACTGAGAACCAGAATCATAATGCCTGTAGGAATCAAAAGCATTAATTTCTTACGTTTACTCCGGTTTAAGTTCCCCTTCCTTTTTTCTTTTTTATCTGTCATTTGCTCTTCCCCCGCAAAACGTACCTCTTACTTGTTCTCATTGAGGATCCTTGAACCTTCTGATTCAAACCTGGAGATAAAATCGTCAAATTCTATAGTTCCTGCAAAATACTCCGCGCACAGCGTAAGCGCAACACCCTCTGTAAACTGTCCCCATCCTGGTAATTTAACATAATCCGGTAGAACATTTTTCTGTACGGCTTCCTGACAAAGATCCCATGAATACTCCTCTGTAGCAAGACTCTCATCCTGTATTGCTGAATTACGCCCCGGCATAATATATGCTGCTTTTGCAACCTTTAATGTATTCTCCTTATTCCAGTACCATTTCAGGAATTCATAAGCTTCCTCTTTGTGCTTGCCGTCTTTTGGTACGCTCAATGTCTGAATATACCCATATACACTGGTAGTATTCACAGCGATCGGAGCTGCAACCCCCCAATCTATCGCATCCGCCATGCCTTCGGTCTCATTGATAAATTGTGAACGGTACCAACATCCATATCCCACAAGCATCCCGGATTTCCCGCCCATAAATTCATTCAGCGCAATCGTATTCGCATCTGATGCAAGCATAGACTGTGAAATCAAGCCTTCGTCAAACAGATCCTTGATCTTCTTAAAGAATTTCTTCGATTCATCATTCAGCTTCACCTCATAGCTGCCATCATCCTTGGTATATACAAGCGGATCCCCAATCTTCGGTGCCCATACTTCTGTGAACACCCTCCCGAAATGATCTGGTCCCGGAAAGCTCATCCCCTGTATTCCCTCTTTTTCCTGAATCATGCGTGCCACTTCAACCATCTCATCAAATGTCCATGGATCTTCCATTGTCGGCGGAGTAATATTGTATTTCTTAAATATCTCTTTATTATAAAAAGTGACATCGACCTCATACTGGATCGGCACACCCACTATAGATCCGTCTGATGCTGTAAGTCCGCTCCATATATCTTCGTTGACATCTGCTTTGTCTTCATCCGTAAGCATTACAGACATATCATCCAGATAACCCAGGTCTTTCCAGTCTGATATGATCGGCTGTGAATAATGGAAAATATCCGGCACATCCCCAGTCTCAAATGCCGTCAGCAGCTCGTTGGTTGCCGTCGACCAATCGGCAGACTGCAGTTCAACCTGGATATCCGGATGTTCTGCATTCCATTCATCGATAACCGCCTTCTGCTCCTCCTGTTCAGCCTTAATCCATGCTAATGTCTTAAATGTTAATTTTACAGGACCGCCATCCCCAGATGATGATTCTGAACCGTTACCGCCCCCGGCTTTACTGCAGCCTGCTAATGCTCCCACAACTGATACAACGGCCATTACCATCGCACATCTCTTTTTCCACGTATTTCTCATACTTTTCTCCTTTCTCTGTTCATGCCCTCATTATCAGGACACACCGGAACAAACTTCTTGCTTTAATTTTTATGGAAGCGCTACCATATTTTATTATAAGAATAACACTACTCTTTACATTCGTCAATATATTTTTATAATTTGTTCCAATACACCCGATTCGTCCGATAACTTATAAACTTTCCAAAAATATTTCCCAATTATTTCCAAATATTACAATCTTTTCCACTACTGTCACTGTTCCTATCAGAGTATTTCGCAACCAGCAGAGTAATATTGATTGCTTTTTTAATATATTATAGTATAATATATGCATATCATTGAACTTGTTTGGAGAAAAATAGCATTCAAATATATGAAAGCGCTTCTCTACATATTGACAAAAATCTTTATATCAATTAACCAGGAGGTCATCGTATATGTCTGTAACTATTTATGATGTTGCGCAGCATGCCGGCGTATCATTATCAACCGTATCAAGAGTGCTTAATAACTCCGGATACGTAAAACAAGAGACCCGCGACAAGATCTATGCTGCTATCGAAGATCTGAACTACATTCCCAGCACCGTTGCCCGCAGTCTATCTAAGAACGAGAATCATAATATCGCTGTTGTCACACCCGATATTACTAACCCTTTTTTCGGTGAAGTTATCAAAGGTATCACAAAAGAACTGGACCAGACCGACTTCGACCTGATCTTTTATAACACGAATGAAAATGTTCACAAAGAATTGCATGCTCTCCAGTCAATTATTAAAAACCGTGTCAGGGGTCTGATCATCACGCCGGTAATGGAGACATCTCAGAAAAGTATAGAACTGCTGAAGGATATTCAGAAAATGGATATCCCTATTGTACTGATCGACCGTGATATCAGCGGTCTGAAATGTGACGGTGTATTTATAGATAATGTGACCGGCGCCTATGAAGCTACGAAGCTTCTGCTGAACGAAAATCACCGCCGCATTGCGATCATTCACGGACCTATGTCATCCATTCCCGGACACGAACGTTTGAAAGGCTATTTGGAAGCATACCATTCGATCAATATGGTTCCGCCGCGTTCGTTGCAATACACCGGTAATTTTATGTATGAAAGCGGAGTTGAAGCCACGAAGAAAATATTGAAATCAAAGAAACATCCAACAGCCATCTTCTGCTGCAATAATCTTATGACATTAGGCTGTCTGTCTGTACTGAAAGAGAATAACCTGAAAATTCCTGACGATATCGCAGTTGTCGGTTTTGACGAATTCTTCTCCTATGATGTGATCAGCAACCCCATAACCGTTGTCGCAAGAGCCACAACAGAGATGGGATCCTTAGCCGTACATACGCTGCTTGGAAGAATCCGCCAGTCTTCAGAAACAGATACTTTAAACAGGATAATCCTCCAGCCTCATTTGAAAATCAGAGGCTCCGAAAAGCTTATTTAACCAAAATACGAGAAGGTTGGTGCATCCCCGGATGCTCCAACCGTATCTGATACTGCATGCACTTCTTACCTCTCCTCAATCGCCATGATCATATCCACCCTGGTCTGATGCCTTCCGCCTTCAAACTCCGCGTCAAGCCACGCCTTCACGATCTCCTTGGCTGTCTCGATCCCTATGATCCTTGCACCAAACGCAAGAACATTCGCATTATTATGCTGCCTTGAGAGCCTTGCCGTACACGGCTCCGAGCACACCGCCGCCCGGATTCCCTTCACCTTATTGGCTGCAAGGGAGATCCCGACGCCTGTCCCGCAGATCAAGATTCCCAGATCCACGTCTTTTGCCGCAACTGCCCTTGCAACCTTCTCCCCGTACTCCGCATAACAGCAGCTTGTCTCGCTGTCTGTTCCGAAGTCTGCAACTTCATATCCCAATTCTTCAAGATATGCTGCAATCTCATTCTTCATCACAACTGCTGCATGATCATTTCCGATTCCAATCTTCATTTATACATTTCCTCTCTTCCATTCATCTTATTTTTATATTATAATATCTAAATATGTAATTAGCAACACATCACCAGGATAAAATATTTAAGGAGAAAATATGATAAAATTAATCGCAAGCGATCTGGACGGCACATTATTGAAAAACGGCACCCAGAAGCTTAATCCCAAGATATATGATATTATCAGGAAACTAAAGGAGCATGGGGTACGCTTCGCGGCGGCAAGCGGAAGACAGCACTATAACCTCAAGCTTCTCTTCGCACCCGTCAAGGATGATATCTTCTACATAGCGGAGAATGGTTCTCTATGCATCTGCAATAACCAGGTTATTTCCAGAGGGCTGATCGACAGAGATCTGGGGCTTCGCATCTTCCAGGCTGTCCGGGAACGCGGCGGATGCCATTGCCTCCTGTCCTGCGAATCCGCATGCTATACTGATTCCAAGGATCCGGCATTCATCCGGCACATACAGGAGGTCCTGCACTACGACTTAAGAACCGTAGATGATCTGGCTGATGTCACAGAACCTTTTCTGAAGGTCGCCATCTGTGATTTTGCCGGCACGGATGATATAGAAGCATATTTCCAGGAATTATTCCGCGATGAGATCAAGGTCGTTACGTCTGGTTTGATCTGGATTGACTTTATCGCGCCGAACGCCAATAAGGGAACTGCTCTTGCGGACCTTGCAGCTCACCTTGGGATCAGGCCCGAGGAATGCATGGCATTCGGTGACCAGTATAACGATGTAGAGATGCTCCAGTTTGCCGGATGCAGCTACGCTATGTCCGACGGAGCGCCCGGTATTAAGGAATATGCAGTTCATACCACGGATTCTGTAGAAGATGTCTTGGAAGATTTTCTTAAGAAGCTTGGAGGGACCATTTCATGAAGAAGTTAATATTATTTTTCCTGAAGCCGCTGTCATTTCTGCCTGCCATATGTATGATGTACGTGATCTACAGCTTCTCGGCGCAATCCGGCGAGGCTTCCGGAAGCTTGAGCTATACCGTAAGCTATAAGATTGTTGAGATCGGGAACGATACTTTTGACGTTGGGATATCGGATGATCAGCTTGGTTATTATGCCAAACGGATTGAATATCCCGTCCGGAAGCTTGCCCACATGACAGAGTATTTCTGTCTGGCGATCGCCGTTTCATTCCCGTTCTATGTATATGGGCTGCGGGGATTCCCGTTGATGCTGGTCGCCGGACTGATCTGCGTTGGCTTCGCCGCCGGAGACGAGTACCACCAATCCTTCGTCGACGGGCGCGGTCCTTCCAAGAAGGACGTTATGATCGACAGTATCGGAGCATTTTTCGGTATTATAACCGTCCGGGTCATCTGTTGGACCTTCCTGGCTCCTTTCCGAGTCGCACAGCGCATGGAAGAAAGGGCGCGAAGGAAGGAGATGGCCCGCCGGCAGGCTGAAGAACGGGAGCGCGAACGGCGGGAACTCGCCCGCTTCAGGGCCGCCGAACGCCGGAGGGCTGAAGCAAGGCATTTCGCCGAAGAACGCCGCCGCACAGAACTCTATTCCGGTGAAGACCGACGGTCCGATTCGAAACGCTCCGCCCCCAAACGCCGGAAAAGTACCGACCGAGACCACGCTCTCCCCAAAACCGAACGCGCCAACTCAGCACGGCAGGCTTCAAAATCAAAGCCAGCACAGGCGGGATCTGCGCGCTCAGAACAAATACCCGCACGCCGCAAGCCCTCACAATCCAGATCCGCCAACGCCCGCCCCATAAAACGAGTATCCGCCCAAACAAAGCCATAATAAATATCTCAGCCACACAAATAGTAATTCTTCCGCCTGTACGCTTGGAAATCCATTTCCAGTGTACAGCAGTTAGGCGTTAGTTCGTTGGCGCGTTGCCCGGTCTGTGTGAGGAAGGACAGCTCCGAACTGCCGTCCCCCCCTAGTACATCGTTGCATTAATTCTCGAGTAATAAGCACTATTACTTCAAGATTAATGCAATGATGTACTAGAAACCCGCATTTCAACCGCACAAGCCCCACACTTTAATCTTTCTCATACCCATTCTTCCGATACATCACCAGGAACACCAGCACACTTATGATCAATTCCCCAAACAACACCGCAATATCCAGCGCTTCTATCTTATACTCCGTCCCATTGGCGAAGCAATCCGTCATCTGCGTCACCACTCCCGTGAACAGGAATCCAGATATCCTGTGAAGTCCTTCCGACAGATTCCCCAATATGGGCACCATCATAAATACCATCATCAGCGGATACCCGATCAGATTCGCATTCATCTGAGTACTGGCACAGATTCCCACGATCATGCCGATCACGCAGCTTATCAGCGAAGCGATCACGCTCACCAGGAAAAATACCGGAACCGACACCTGACCCATATCAATCCCGCTGACCCACAATATGGCAAAATTGATCACCACTGTAAAAACGAACGGATACAGAATACTGCCGATAAAATACTGCATTCCCGTGACGGAGGAAGTCATCAGTACACGTAAAGTATGCTTCTCCTTTTCTTCTGCGATCGCTGTCCCCACCATCAGGAAACCATTTATGCAGATATTCATGGTGACACCAAGGTTCAAGAGCATCGCCATCATGATAGGAATCAGCTCTCCATTCGGACCAAAATTGCTGTATAGAATCTTGAATCCCCAAACCATACCGATCACCATGAACGGTCCTATCACGACTGCTGTATTCTGGCTCATACAGAGCCATTTAATCTGTGCTATCGCTGCCAGCTTATTCATATTTCCCATATTATTTCCACTCCTTCCTACCATGCATTCAATGTCTTTCCCGTTACCTGCAGAAATACGCTTTCCAACGTCGGTTCGCATGAATGTATACACTGTACCTGATCCTTCTCCATCCATTCCGCAAGCTTTCTGATATTCTCAGGTGTCTGTTCCAATACGATCTCTTTTCTGTCACCCAGAAGAATCTGATATCTCTTATCATGATTGTACTTCAGGCAAAGTTCCTGTGGTGATCCGAATTCTACGATTTCACCCTGATATAGAAGCGCAACATTGTCGCACAGCTTCGTTGCTTCTTCCATATTATGAGTCGTCAGGAATATTGCCATCCCATCCTTCTTGAGGTCCAACAGCATCTTGTGGATCTCAACCGCCGTCGTCGGGTCCAGGCCGCTTGTAGGCTCATCCAGGAACAGGATCCTCGGCTTATGAAGAACTGCCCTGGCAAGAACCAAACGCTGCTTCTGCCCCTTCGACAGCTTACCTGCCTGCTTCTTACTATGTTCAGACAGATCAACCTGTCTTAAGACTTCCTCCACTCTTGTTCGCGGCACCCGCCAGATCTTCGCAAACATATTCAGGTTCTGCCGTACAGTCATCTTCTCATAGATACCGCTTTCATCAGACACCACACCGATCCTCTCATAGATCGAAGCATCAATATTCGCCGAATCCGTCCCAAGGATCTTCGCCTCTCCGGAGGTCTGCCGAAGCTGTCCTGTGATGATCTTGATCGTAGTGGTCTTACCGGCGCCTGACGGACCCAAGAACCCAAGGATCT
>Ga0137308_101897_pt1 | contig 17050 bp, 13 predicted proteins | sample Inofrocosms_June_FD_97181 | JGI IMG/M metagenome (GOLD analysis project Ga0137308, IMG submission 97181) | Mouse cecal microbial communities from Vienna, Austria - N-Acetylneuraminic and N-Acetylglucosamine D2O microcosms_June | ecosystem: Host-associated > Mammals > Digestive system > Large... | reverse complement strand
AAAGCATTATATAAGGAAAAAATATGGTTTTTCTGTGCCCCATTATTCGATCTCGATAATACGCGGGCGTGGAATTGACCATAATGCAATGCAATATCTGCTGAATAAACACCGGGCAGAAGAACTGGTGTTTGTAGATGGCTGGACGGGAAAAGGGGCGATTCTTACAGAGCTTCAAAAGGAGATTGCCGCTTATAAGGGAGTCTCATCAAGGCTTGCCGTAATTGCAGACCCGGCCAATATTACGGATTTGTGTGGAACTTATCAGGATATTTTGATACCGAGTTCCTGTCTAAACAGTACCATATCTGGACTGGTCAGCCGGACGTTTCTTAGGGATGATTTGATTGGAAAAGATGATTTCCATGGTGCAGCTTACTATGAGGAATTGTCAGAAGTGGATTTATCTTATGCATATCTGGATGCCATTGAGGCAGAATTTCAGATGGATAATGGCAAAAGAGAGCCAAGACCCAGAGAACAAGGCATCGATGAAGTAAGACAGATTGCCAGAAAATACCAGATTGCAGATATAAATCTGATAAAACCTGGTATTGGCGAGACAACCAGGGTGCTTCTTCGCAGAATACCATGGAAGATACTGCTTGCGAAGGAAGCCAAAGAAGATGCATCTCTTATGCATATTCTTAGGTTGGCAGAAGAAAAAGGAGTGCCCGTTGAGACCGTTCCGCTTAGGCGCTATAAAGCCTGTGGACTTATTCAGACGATGGCAGATACCTAAGTTAGGATTCTACGCCATAGACCTTTGCAAGCATCTGTATTCTTTTGGCCCAGTTCGAGTGTACCTTATATTCGTTCATACGCTCCGAGGAGGTGCACCCGGACACCAGAAGAGGGGTATCCGTATCCCAGTGCAAGATGGAGTTGGCATCTTCTAAGTCTTTTTTGGATACACGGTACGCTTTATTTACAATGGCAATCTGTCTGGGATGAATCACAGTCTTGCCGGTAAAGCCACAGAGTCTGTCTTCCATAAGCTCATTCCAGAGCCCAGTCTCCCATCCTTCTCCATGGTAGTATTCCCATACAGGACCAGAAAGTACATAATCCATACCAAATACCGTGACAATATCTGAGAAAATCTGAGAGATTGCCGCTATCTTATGAATCGACTCCTGTGGACGTCTTCGAAAACCAAAATTATGACACAAGTCATTGCCGCCTACCCGGATATTTAATACCAGCCGCTCTATCAAAGCCAAGGTATCTTTTAGCTCGTATAATATCGAAATCCTGCTTCGCAAGTCTATAAGAAGAGGACTTTCCAAAATCGGCATCATATAAATGTCTCTTTTGTAACATTTGTTCACTTTCTGAATTTCTTCTATGTAAGCGTCTGCATTTTCCGGGGAAAATTTTGGGATATTAAATCCGGTAATCAGGCCTTGCGCGTCTTCTAGGCGCTCCATAAGCTCTGAGATTTGATAAGGAGCACGGACTCTGATAAATATCTTCGGTAAAAAAAATTCTCTGTCTGTAAGCCGATAGAGTGCCTGAAGAGTAGAGACAAGCTGTGCTTCTGCCTCTTTGACATGGGTATCTGCAATGGTATCCTCCAAACACATCGCTAGAGAGAACTGCTTTCCAAAGCGCTCTGTATATAACGAGTGAGCAATCCCCAGGTGATTTGCCGGACAATACAAAAGCGGTCCCACGCTGTAGTATAATACCGAATCTTTCATATAATTATTAACCTCTCATTCCATGTTGGATAATTCTACTGTAGATTTATTTTGCTGTCAAGGGAATCCCTTACGATTCTCCTATATTTTACAAGGATTTTACAAAGAATTAAGAATAGAATTTTAAGAATAAATTATATGGCTATTCTTTCCACAATGTGATACAATGTAAAAAAATAACTGCCAAGTGGCATTATGGGGGAAGAAGCATGTATGGCGAGGTATTCAAGACCCGATATAATGTGATGAATGTTTCTTCGTTTCATGCTTTTACCAATATCAAAGGCGGCGTGAACGGGAATTGTAAAGATGTATACTTTGTGCGAATGACCGGACTGCATCCGACCTATACAGAAGAAGTGCGACAGATGGATACTACGCTGTCTGAGCGGATGGCAAAGGGAGAGTGCCGATATACAAGGATTAACGCACTTCCAAGGCTTGTCTCTGTGGAGGATGTGGCTTATTATGCTGGCTGCTATGACAACTGGCAGGCCAGTGGGAAAAAGGCCATACAGATTCATCTGACAGAGAATAATGGTGACTTGGAAGAAGTTCTAGGGCAGGCCTGTATAAAGACTGCGGCATTGTTTGCACAAGCGACACCTCATGCCAATGATTCCATTATTAAGAATTTTATTACCAAACTCCTGTTCTGGTTGGACCAGACAAGTGAAGGGCTTTTAAAGGACTGGAATCCCAAGCGTTCCTTAAAACTTGCAGCCGCTAACTTGTCCAAAAAGCAGGAATACCTATATGCCTATCTGTTGACACAGATGGGAATTGATGTGCTTTTGCTTCAGTATCAATCGGATATTGATGCTTCTCTAGAACAGATGAAGCTTTCTGCAAAAGTGGAGCTTGGAAGCTTTGGAACCTGTGTACTTCCAGAGTTTGACCCAAAGAAAAGACCCGAAGAGAAGACAGAAGCTAAGAAAGTAGTGATTACCACAAGGCCGCAAAAGCCATCAGGGAGTCCTTCTCCCGCTCCGCTTCCTGGGCGTAGACCGCAGCCGGCAGGACATGCAAGAAGAGAACTGGAGTTCGAAGAACTGGCACGGCTGGCTTCTTCGGTGGTGATGATTACGGTTCATGACCCCAAAGGGGAAGTGCTTGGCACTGGCTCCGGGATTATGGTTGGAAAGGAAGGGTATATACTGACCAATCACCATGTGGCAAGCGGTGGCAGATATTATTCCGTTCGTATTGAAGATGATGAGACCATCTATAAGACGGACGAAGTGATTAAATACAATTCCGTCCTAGACCTCTCCGTGATTCGGATTGACAGAAGGCTTTCACCGATTCCAATATATCAGGGAGGCAAAGCGCTTGTGCGAGGGCAGAAAGTCGTGGCGATTGGAAGTCCTTTGGGTCTTTTTAATTCGGTCTCTGACGGGATTATCTCCGGTTTTCGGGTGGTTGACAATGTGGATATGATTCAGTTTACTGCACCCACTTCGCATGGAAGCTCGGGCGGAGCACTTCTCAATATGTATGGTGAAGTGATTGGCATCAGTACCGCTGGCTTCGATAATGCACAGAATATCAATCTGGCGGTTGGATATGAAGCGATATCTCAGTTTATTAAAGGATTTGTTTGAAGGCATATGTTTGAACATAGAAAGTTGCAGAGTTTAGACGATTATTTTCTTGAATACAGCCGGCGCACAGTGCCAGGTGTCTATTTCTATCGGCTCTGCGGTTATAATCAGGAGATTCAGGATTTTATTTTAAAATATTATGAGGCAGCCAGACGCACAGGCGTTGTTATCGAAGGAAAGATTCCCAATCCAGAAGAGAGACATCTGGCTTACTATGAGGAGATAATGGGGCTTTCCTTTCAGATGGATGCAGGTTTTATCGACAGAAGTTTGAAGAAATGGCTTCCCCGGATGAAGGATAAGCAGCGGAGCATGGTGGCGACTTCCATCTATGATGTATTGGATGCGATGCACAGAGATGGAAAGAATGAAAATATGCTACGCAATGCCTATATTAAGTTTATGTGCTGGCTGTACTATCGCTTTGAGCGAATTGTCAACTGCTTAGGGGAAGAAACGCTCCCCAAGATATTATATGAAGGAATGGTCAGCAACTATGAACTAAAGCTTCTCTCGATTCTCTCAAAAGCAGGGTGTGATATTGTACTTTTGCAGTATCAAGACGATGCCGCTTATCTAAAGTTAGATGCAGCTTCTGCACTTTCTGACCGCCTAGAGCTTCCTGGACTTGGCGCTTTTTCGCCGCAGTTTTCGATAAAATGGCTGCGTGGTGAGATAGAGAAGCAAAATCATAAGCAGAAGCTGTATGGAGCATTGCCACAAGTAGTAAATTGCACCAATGCGTGGATAGAAGGAAAAGGACTTACTGATATCTTAAAAGAGCCTTCTGCGCGTGGGGACGATGCCCGCTTTTTCTATAACAGTCTGATACGTATCAAAGGTGTGGAGGATAAGGTCACTTATCTCAATGAATTATACCAGTTTCAGTTAAGCCTTAAAAACAGCGGGCGCAGATTTTTGGTGTTAGAGCATACGATTCCCCGCCCGACCACGGATGAGATACAGTCGGTGTCGCGTAAAAATTATGTAAGTACAGAGCAGATGCTTTTGGATTTATCCAGGGAGATTCGGTATACAGCGAGCATCGAACTGGAAAAACTGATGAGAAAGGCATTGATTGATATTCTCTTAGAGGAAGCCAAGAAGCCAGACAGCAATGTAAACCGGCTGACCAACAAAGCCGTCTATCTGTTGTGCTGGCTGAAAAGATATGCAGGGGAGCTCTTTGGCACTTGGAGACGACCACAGATTGCATGTTTTGTCTATCTAGGCGGCTGCCAGAATGAAAATGAAGCGATGTTTTTGCGCTTCTTGGCAAGGCTTCCGGTGGATGTGCTGATTCTTTTACCCAACCAGAATACCGTATGCTGCTTAGAAGATAAAAGCCTGTATGATATCAACTATCCGCTTTCTTTGTCGGTGGAGCATTTTCCAAGGGAAGACAGAGATGTTCGCATGGGAACCGCAGCTTTTCATGCGGAGCAGGAGCTAGATGAGATTATGTATCAGAATTCCGGGCTCTATCGCAACCAGCAGTATGAGAAGGCGGTCTCAGTATCGCTTCAGACGATGTATGAGGAGATTGCGATTCTGTGGGACCAGGAGATTAAGTACCGGCCTAATTTTAGCGTGGTGGATGCCGTTGTCAATGTGCCGGTTATCTTTGCCAAAGTCTCCGGCGTCAAAGATGGCCAGACTGCCAAATATTGGTCGGATATTCGTGCACTTGCAACACCTGATACTTTGGTGATTCGAGAAGCGCCTTATATAAATCCTACAGACCCCAATCCTATGAAGACTTTTGCAGCCGGATTCTTTAAAAATGGTAAGCTTCTAAAGACAAAGATAAAAGAACATGCTTCGTATCCCTACAGCTTTCTAAGAGAAGAAGTACAAGACCATATCTTGGAAAAGCTGCAACTGTTAATCCAACAAAAGTTAATCAAGGGAACTTTTGAAAATGGGACAGAATATACGATTATCGCAACCGTTCTTAATCTAAACACCGAAGTCATCAGACTGATGCAGAAATTTGATTTTACCAAGAAGAATCCAAAGGTTCTCTATATTCATACAACAGAGAAGATAATTTCTCTAGAAGACAGTATTTTAACAGCGTTTTTAAATCTGGTGGGTTTTGATGTGGTATTTTTTGTGCCGACAGGGTATCAGAATATCGAGAGACATTTTAACCGGATGATAATAGAAGAGCATCAGATTGGCGAATATATGTACGATTTGAGGGTGCCGACATTTGGCACTGCTTCCCCGAATACACGCCGTTCCTGGCGGGAAATATTATTTAAGAGAGGTGATTAGATTATGGGGCTGGATTTTAACAGACCGCAGGCAGCGCCGCAAAGCGCGGTACTAGAAGCGGAAAATGGAGTGGAGATTGTAGAAAAATATGATATCGTTGCAGACCGGCAAAGGCTAAATACAGAGCTTACAAGCTCACCAGAAGTCGATGCCATTGCAAGCACGATTGAAGTCTATAATCTAGAGACAATTGTCTCTTTTGGCGCAGAAGTGGCAGAGGAGATATCAAAGGCATCCGATGTGGTATTAAACAGCATGAGTATGTCGCAGTTAGATGAGTCTAGTGCAATGCTTACAAGTCTAGCGAAGATTATGGATAAGTTCGATATCGATGAGATTCGGGAAAATCCCACACTGTTTGGCAAGATTTTTGGAAATCTTAGAAAGCAGCTGGATAAGATTTTAGACAAGTATCATACGATGGGCGAGGAAGTCGATAAGATTTATGTCCAGCTAAAGCAATATGAGTCAGAGATTAAGCAGTCCAATAAGAAATTGACACAGATGTTTGATGCCAATGTCAACTACTATCATGAGCTGGTCAAATATATCTTGGCTGGTGAGCAGGGCTGTAAGGAAATCTCCGATTATATCGAGCAGCGTCAGGCAGATATGGCAGCCACAGGAGACAATTCGATTCAGTTTGAAATACAGAGCCTTCAGCAGTCCCTGATGATGCTAGAACAGCGCACACAGGACCTTCGCATTGCTGTGATTAAGACCATGGAATTTAGCAATATGAACCTGGTGCGCAAGATTAATTCTGCCTTTATTATCACACTTCCGGTCTTTAAGCAGGCACTTGCACAGGCAATTATGTTAAAGAGACAGAGGATTCAGGCGGAGGCAATGTCTGCGCTTGATGAAAAGACGAACGAGATGCTTTTGAAGAATGCAAAAAACACCGTAGAGCAGTCCAAGATGACAGCCAGACTAGCATCGGGAAGTTCGATTAAGATTGAGACATTGGAGACAACCTGGAGAACCATTGTATCCGGTATTGACGAGACCAGACAGATTCAGGAGAGTGCAAGAAAACAGCGCACCGAAGACCAGGTCCGGTTAGAACATATCAAGGATGAGTTTAACAGGATGTACCATATGCCAGATAAAAAGTAAGAGTAGGAGGTAGTAAATTATGCCAATCAATCTATCCAAAGGACAAAAAGTAGACTTGACGAAAGGAAATCCAGGGCTTAAAAAACTGATGATTGGTCTTGGATGGCATGTAAAGGAATTTGATTCAGGAGCAGATTTTGACCTGGATGCCGCAGTATTTATGTTAGGCGACAATGGCAAATGCCCAACCGAAAAGGAATTTATCTTTTATGGAAATCTGGCCCATCCTTCGGAGGCAGTCAAACATATGGGGGATAATCTAATCGGTGGCGACGGAAGCGGGGATGACGAACAGGTGTTTATCGACCTTAGCAAGATTCCAGCCAATATTACAAAGCTTGCGTTTACCGTAACCATCTATGACTCTGATGTAAGAGGACAGAATTTTGGCCAGGTCAGCAGCTCCTTTATTCGGATTGTCAATGAGGAAAATGGTCAGGAGATGATTCGTTATGACTTAGGAGAGGATTTCTCGATTGAGACAGCGGTCGTAGTTGGAGAACTTTATAAACATAATGGCGAGTGGAAATTCAATGCCATTGGCAGCGGATTCCAGGGTGGATTGGCTGCACTTTGCGGACACTATGGAATAGAGGTAGCATAGGAGGTTAAGATGCCAGTAAATTTGCAAAAAGGACAGAAAGTAAGCCTTACCAAAGGAAATCCAGGACTTAAAAATGTAATTGTAGGTCTTGGATGGGACGTTAATCAATTTGACACAGGAGCGGATTTTGACTTGGATGCAGCAGCTTTTTTATTGTCAGACAGTGGAAAAGCATCATCATCAGATGATTTTGTATTCTATGGAAATCTAAAGCATGCTTCAGGAAGTGTACAGCATATGGGAGACAATCTAACCGGAGCCGGCGATGGTGACGACGAACAGATTCGCATTGACTTGTCATTAGTTCCAGCTAGTATCACCAAGATTGCCTTTACAGTGACCATATACGAGGCAGAAGCAAGAAGACAGAATTTTGGCCAGGTCAACAATGCCTTTATCAGAATCTATAAAGAAGATACGGGTGAGGAATTGCTTCGCTATGACCTTGGCGAAGACTTCTCTATTGAGACCGCTGCAGTCTTTGGAGAACTCTATAAACACGGCGAAGAGTGGAAATTCAACGCTATCGGCAGCGGCTTCCAGGGCGGCCTTGCAGCACTGTGCGCCAACTTTGGAGTAGAGGTAGAATAATAACAGCGAAAACGTTAATCAGGAGTTAAAAGATGTCAATTAGTTTACAAAAAGGGCAAAAAGTCAGCCTGACCAAAGATAACCAGGGACTTTCAAAAGTGATTGTAGGACTTGGATGGGATGAGGTAAAGCGCACGAAAGGCTTATTTGCTCCCAAGCCGCAGCCGATTGACTGCGATGCTTCTGCACTTATGTTGCAGAATGGAAAATTAGTATATAAGGATGATTTAGTCTTCTATAACAATCTGCGTCACAGAACCGGTGCCGTGCAACATATGGGTGACAATCTAACCGGTGCCGGAGAAGGAGACGATGAGCAGATTATTGTGGAACTAAGTCAGGTTCCGGCTGAGTATGATAAGGTGTTGATTGTAGTGACCATCTATCAGGCAGTGCAGAGAAAGCAACATTTTGGTATGATTCAAAATGCCTTTATCCGTCTTGTAGATGGAAGAAACAATCAAGAGCTGTGCAGATACAATCTCACAGATAACTATGCCAATATGACCGCGATGATTTTTGGAGAAATCTACCGCTACAACGGCGAGTGGAAATTCAACCCTATCGGACAGGGCACGACAGACCCTGGTGTTGGTGAATTGGCAGGCCGCTATCTCTAATCTGGCCGCATAAAATATACGAGGAGAAATTGTGATGAAATTTAATGGACTGACAGACCAGGAAGTAGAAGAGTCCCGAAAAAAATATGGCTCGAATGAGATACCAGATTCAGAGCCAACTACATTCTGGGAGGAATTCAAAGAGACCTTTGGCGACCCGATGATTAAGATTCTTCTGGCAATCGCCGTGTTGATGATTGTGATGTTCTTCTTTGGCTATGCAGAGATCTATGAGCCACTGGGAACTATCGTTGCTGTATTAATCGTCGCGTTTGTATCGGCAAAGACTGGTGTGGCAAGTGATACCAAGTATCGGGCACTGAAAGACAGAACCAAAAAGGATACCTGTAAAGTACATCGTGGTGGCGTGGTCACTGTGATTGAAGTCGACGAAGTGGTAGTTGGAGATAAGGTACTTCTGCAATCCGGTGATAAAATACCGGCAGACGGTATCTTAATCAGCGGCAGTTTGCGCGTTGACAACTCTGCACTCAATGGAGAAGCAGAGGAGTGCAAAAAGACGGAGGCGGACGAAAGTGTAGAGCTGCCCGATGATATTACAGGTGACACGTTTGTAGATGCCCATTCGCTGTTCCGCGGTGCAGTGGTATTTGATGGTGAGGGTGTTCTCGATGTGCGCAAAGTCGGCCTGCAGACCATGATGGGTCGGATGGCGGACGAGATGCAGGAGGATGAAGTGGATTCTCCTCTAAAAGTAAAGCTTTCCAAATTAGCCGGACAGATATCCGTCTTTGGCTATGTGGGTGCTGTGGTCATTGCAATTCTCTATTTTGCCTATTTTATCGTATCTGCCGGAGGTATCGGTTCTTACTTTGCGATTGGTGCAGAACAGATTATCAAAGATATTGTAGAGGCAGTATCTCTTGCAATCGTAATTATTGTCTGTGCAGTTCCTGAAGGACTGCCACTGATGATTTCGCTGGTACTAATGCAAAATACCAGCAAGATGTTAGACCACAATGTATTGGTAAGAAAAGCAGAAGGTATCGAGACTGCCGGCTCTCTTAATATTTTATTTAGTGATAAGACCGGAACGATTACCAAAGGAAGCCTAGAAGTGGTAGAATTCTTTACCGCAGATGGCAAAGTGTTAGAGATTCCAAAACTTACCGAGCATAAAGAAGTAAAAGAACTCTTAGACCTTGCCATCGGCAAAAATACCCAGTCGATGTTCGATGCAGAACACAGGGTAATTGGCGGCAACGCAACAGACCAGGCTTTGATGAAATTTATTGGAGAACCTGTATTTCGTTCTCTAGAAGGCTCGAAAGAGTATCAGGTATCAGCTTCTCAGGGCTTTAATTCCATGAATAAATTTAGCCAGGCCAGAATTGACAAGGTCGGCAAGACTTTCTATAAAGGTGCGCCGGAGCGTCTGCTGGCAAAAGCAACACGTTATCTGGATGCATCTGGTCAAGTGCAGACACTTGACAAAGAAGTGCTTAATCAGAAGATTGATGCACTGGCAGAAAAAGCAATGCGTGTGCTTGCCTTTGGCTATTCTGAGAAAGCACTGACAGAGAATACCATCCATGATGACCTGGTGCTTATCGGTCTTGTGGCTATCCGTGACGATGTACGCCCTGAAGCTAGAGATTCGATTGCCGAAGTACAAAAGGCTGGTATTCAGGTAGTAATGATTACCGGAGACCGCCTAGAGACCGCAGTGGCGATAGCAAAAGACGCAGGACTCTTAAAGAACGACAAAGACAGAGCACTTACTTCCGCAGAGTTAAACGCAATGTCTGATGAGGAAGTCAAGAAGCTTATCCCATCGATTCGCGTGATTGCACGTGCGCTTCCTACGGATAAGTCCCGTATGGTTCGTCTGTGTCAGGAGATGAATCTGGTGGTTGGTATGACAGGAGATGGCGTCAACGATTCTCCTGCTCTAAAGAGAGCAGATGTCGGTTTTGCGATGGGCAGCGGTACAGAAGCAGCCAAAGAAGCCGGAGAGATTGTTATCTTAGATGACAACTTTAAGTCTATCAAAGATGCTATCTGGTATGGCAGAACCATTTACCATAATATTTTAAAATTCTGTAAATTCCAGTTAGTTATCAATGTGGCAGCAGTGGTAGTCAGTGCCATCGCTCCGTTCTTTGGTGTGGAAGAACCTCTAAAGGTTACCCATCTGTTGTTTGTCAACCTTGTAATGGATGGTCTTGGCGCGATTATGCTTGGCAACGAGCCAGCACTCGAAGAATATATGAATGAGAAGCCAAGAAGAAGAGACGAGAGCATTGTCAGCAAGAAGATGATGATACAGATTGTGATTATGGGTCTGTGGCTTACGATTTTAAGCTTTGCGTTCTTAAAACTTCCGTTCTTTGCAAGCTTCTTTGACAACGAAGAACAACATCTGACCGCATACTTTGTACTGTTTATTGTAAGTGCCCTGTTTAATGGTTTTAATGTCAGAGACGATGGCTTTGGTATCTTCCGCGGGCTAAATGAAAATACCGGATTTTTAAAGGTATTTTTCCTGATTATTCTGGTGCAGGCTTTGATTGTCAATGCGGCATTGATTCCTCTGACGGTCTTTACCTGGATTGGAAATATGTTCAGTTGTGTACCGTTTGGCATCCAGGGATGGGGAATCGCGGTGCTGTTAGCCGTGACCATGATACCAGTGGACCTTATCAGAAAATGTTTTTCGGGCAGACAGTAAGACAAAAAGATGATATATTTTTATTCAGACCTTGATAATACACTGATTTACTCTTATCGGCACAAGATTGGCGGGGAGAAAATATGTGTGGAAATCTATGATAACAGAGAGGTCTCTTATATGACCAGAAGGTCTTTGGCACTGCTTAGGCAGGTCAAAGACCAGGCGGTCTTTATCCCAACCACGACCCGCACAGAAGAACAATATCACCGGATTTGTCTGGGGGTTGGCAATATCGAGTATGCCTTGGTGTGCAATGGAGGTGTACTTCTGTGCAGTGGTCAGGAGGATAAGACATGGTATCAGGAGTCCTTAAAACAAATAGAAAGCTGTCAGGAGGAATTAGAGAAAGCAGCATATAAGCTGACGGCTGACACGGACCGGATATTAGAAGTGAGAAATATTCGCAATTTATTTTTATTTACCAAAAGCGCAGAGCCTTCCCGTTCTGTGGAGCGGCTTAAAAAAATTCTGAATTTATCTGTGGTAGATGTATTCTGTAATGGTTCCAAAGTCTATGTACTTCCTAGACAATTAAATAAAGGATTAGCGCTTCGGCGCCTGATGCAAAGGCTTGGCGGAGGAGCTACGATAGCAGCAGGAGACAGCATCTTTGATATTCCCATGCTAAACGCCGCAGACCTTGCACTGGCGCCAATAGATTTGACAGAAGAAAAAGATTGCAAAAAGCATGTAATTGGGATAGAGAAAGCAGGCGTCTTTTCAGATGCAATGCTTGTGAAAATTTTAACATATTGTAAAAAAAGATAGAGAGGGATTACTATGGGGGATGAAAGTTTTTTAAGTCCTATGAGAAGTATTCATATGGTTCCCATGGATACGATTGCGGGGTTTGAAGTAAGACCTGGGATGTATGAGCTAAATGGAGCAATCGCAATTCCGGTGGGTGTTAATTTTACGGTTCACTCGTGTGGTGCAACTTCCTGTGAATTATTATTGTTTCATCGGGAGGAAGACGAACCATATGCAGTGTTGCCATTTCCAGAACATTACCGGGTGGGAAAAGTCTATTCGATGATTGTATTTGGCCTGAATATTGGTGATTTTGAGTATGCATATCGGTTAGATGGGCCATATGATGTCTCGAAAGGGCTGCTATTTAATAAAAATAATATTTTGCTTGATATCTATGCAAAGGCTGTGACCGGACAGAGCCAGTGGGGGCGGCCAAAGAAAGAAGGAACCTTTTATAAGGCCCGCGTTGTCAAAGATGACTTTGACTGGGGCAGAAATCGGAATCCTCTGATACCGATGGAGGATTTGATTATCTATGAGCTGCATGTCAGAGGGTTTACCAGACATGATTCTTCTGGTGTCGAGTATCCGGGTACGTTTGCAGGCCTAAAAGAGAAGATACCATATCTCAAAGAACTAGGTATCAATGCCGTAGAGCTGATGCCCATCTTTGAATTTGACGAGGTAAAAGACAGCCGGATAGTGGATGGTAAACAAGTCGTAGATTACTGGGGCTACAATGCGGTCAGTTTCTTTGCGCCCAATACAAGTTATGCGGGCAAGCAGGAATATAACAGAGAAGGAACAGAACTTAAGGAATTAATCAAGGCGTTAAATGAAAATGGAATTGAATGTTTTCTGGATGTAGTCTTTAACCATACGGCAGAAGGCGACAATATGGGGCCTTGTTTTTCCTTTAAAGGTTTTGACAACAATATCTACTATATGCTGACTCCTGATGGACACTATTATAATTTCAGTGGTTGTGGCAATACGCTGAACTGTAATCATCCGATTGTCCGCCAGTTGATTTTGGAATGTCTTCGTTACTGGACAACCGCATATCATGTGGATGGTTTTCGCTTTGACCTGGCAAGTATCCTTGGAAGAAATGAAGATGGTACGCCAATGAGTACTCCACCGCTTTTGCAGAGTTTGGCTGCCGACCCTATCCTTGGGGATGTAAAACTTATCGCTGAAGCATGGGATGCCGGCGGACTTTACCAAGTAGGAAGCTTTCCTGCCTGGAACCGTTGGGTAGAGTGGAATGGCAGATACAGAGACGATATACGCGATTTCCTCAAAGGGGACTATGGCATGGCACACACTGCCGGACAGCGGATTACCGGGTCTTTAGATATGTATCCGCCTGAACATCGCGGCTACAACGCTTCTGTTAATTTCTTAAATTGTCATGACGGCTTTACGCTGTGGGATATGTATTCCTACAATATGAAGCACAATCTGGCCAATGGATGGAATAACACAGATGGCAGTGACGACAATCGAAGCTGGAATTGTGGTATAGAGGGAGAGACTGACAATATAGAGGTACTTTCGCTTCGCAGAAAGCTTGCTAAAAATGCAGTGACGGTACTGATGCTAAGCCGTGGGACGCCAATGTTTTTAGCTGGTGATGAATTCTTAAATTCACAATATGGAAATAACAATGCCTATTGCCAGGACAATGAGATTTCATGGCTTAACTGGGAACTTCTTCAGAAGAACAAAGAGCATTTTGAATATATGAAAAATGTGATTCGGATTCGCAGAGAGCATGACGTAGTGCGTAAATTTGCCGGAAACTGTTCGATGGGATTGCCAGAGTGGCAGGTGATACCTCCAAAGGATAACAGTAAGGTTTTGTGTGTGATCTACGCGGGACGAAATCCTGAGAATACTTATGACGATGTTGTGTGTCTGGCAGTTAATGTATATTGGGAAGAACAGACGTTCTGTATTCCGGGACTGTCACAGCATATGTGCTGGTGTGTGGAAGCGGATTCTTCAGGATGGTATCTAAAGAGCGGAATACCAGAAGAAAGTGGAGCTGTAATAATAGAAAATTATCGGGAAGTACGAATGGATGCAAGGTCTGTGCTTGTTCTTACTGCTAAGATACGATAGAGAAAAGTGAGATAACAGGGGAAACATGGTTTCCCCTATTTGATTTTATCCCCTCCTTGACAGGAAATGGGGGGTGACATATACTGGGAAGAAGTATGAAAAGACAGCAGGAGGAAAATATCGTGGCGGATATTAAAAAGGAGATAGAGAAAAGAAGAACATTTGCGATTATTTCGCATCCTGATGCAGGAAAGACGACGCTTACAGAGAAGTTTTTGTTGTATGGCGGGGCGATTAATCTGGCGGGTTCTGTAAAAGGGAAAGCTACTGCCAGACATGCGGTATCGGACTGGATGGAGATTGAGAAAGAGAGAGGAATCTCTGTGACTTCTTCTGTACTTCAGTTCCACTATCAGAATTATTGTATCAATATTTTGGATACACCAGGGCATCAGGACTTTTCGGAGGATACATACCGGACACTGATGGCAGCAGATTCAGCGGTGATGGTGATTGACGGCTCTAAAGGCGTAGAGGCGCAGACAAGAAAGCTGTTTAAGGTCTGTGTGATGCGTCATATTCCGATATTTACTTTTATTAACCAGATGGACAGAGATGCGATGGATACCTTTGAGCTTCTTGATGATATTGAGAAAGAGCTTGGGATTGCGACTTGTCCGATGAACTGGCCAATTGGCTCTGGAAAAGAATTTAAGGGGGTCTATGACCGCACAAGTGAGAAGATACATGTGTTCTCGGATACGGAGAAGGGAACAAAAGAGGGAGCGGATCTGGAGCTTTCAGTGGATGAGACAGAAGGTGTTCTTTTAGAAGGACAGAAGGACAAGCTTTTGGAGGAGATTGAGCTTTTGGATGGAGCAAGTGCAGAATTTGACCAGGAGCTTGTGGATAAAGGAGAGCTTTCGCCAGTATTTTTTGGGTCAGCACTTACGAATTTTGGAGTGGAGATTTTCTTAAGATATTTTTTGAAGATGACGACTTCTCCCCTGCCGCGTAAGGCGGATGTGGGGCTTATAGAGCCTATGAAAGAAGGATTTTCGGGATTTATCTTTAAAATACAGGCAAATATGAATAAAGCCCATAGAGACCGTATTGCATTTATGAGAATCTGTTCCGGGAAATTTGAAGTGGGGATGGAAGTACTGCATGTACAGCCAGGAAAGAAGATTCGACTGTCTCAGCCGCAGCAGATGATGGCGCAGGACAGAAAGATGGTGGAGGAGGCGTATGCAGGAGATATTATCGGATTATTTGATCCGGGGATTTTCTCGATTGGAGATACGGTTTGTATGCCAGGAAAGCGGATACAATATGAAGGGATTCCTACCTTTGCACCAGAACATTTTGCAAGAGTCCGCCAGATGGATACGATGAAACGTAAGCAGTTTGTCAAGGGAATTGAGCAGATTGCACAAGAAGGCGCGATTCAGATATTTCAGGAGTACCATACAGGAATGGAAGAGATTATTGTCGGGGTTGTGGGTGTTCTGCAATTTGATGTGCTGAAATATCGGCTGAATCATGAATATAATGTGGAGATTCGGCTGGAAAATCTGCCATATGAGCATATTCGCTGGATTGAGAATGAAGAGATTGATATGGATAAGATTAGTGGAACTTCGGATATGAAGAAGATTCAGGATTTAAAAGGAAGACCGCTGCTTCTATGGGTGAACAGCTGGAGCATTGGGATGACACTAGAGCGAAATGAAGGGCTTAAGCTAAGTGAATTTGGGCGGTAAATTTACCCTTTTCAAAGTGGGGAAGGTTTGTTATACTAAGGTGAGATGATGAGGGACTGTGGCAGGGCTTTCATAAAGAGTAGATTGATAGATTAGGAGGAATGATTGGGATGGAAAAGTTAGATAGAGCGACGCATGTGCTTCAGATTGACGGAGATAAAGGGGAAGTGCAGATTGCAGACGAAGTGGTTGCAATTATTGCAGGGATGGCGGCGACAGAAGTAAAAGGGGTTGCTTCTATGGCAGGAAATATCAAGAATGAGTTAGTGGCTAAGATGGGAATGAAAAACCTGTCTAAAGGAGTCAAAGTAGAAGTGACAGATACCGATGTAAGTGTGGATTTGGCACTTAACCTGGTGTTTGAAGCGAATATACTAGAAGTGGCAGGGAAAGTGCAGGAGAAGGTGAAATCGGCCATTGAGAGCATGACAGGAATGAAAGTGTCACGTGTGAATGTCCGGGTTGCCGGAGTAGTGCTAGAGTAGTGGTAAGGGCGGCTGCACAAAGTGGCAGCCCCCTTTTGTGTTTCATGGGAGACGATGGATAACGATGGAGGCGAGATGAAAAGAAGAGAACTAAGAGAACATATTTTTCAGCTTTTGTTCCGTGTGGAGTTTAATGAGAAGGATGAGATGGCAAAACAGGTAGGGCTGTTTGTGGAAGATATGGAAGAGGAGACAGAGGTAAAAGAGCGGGATAAGACATATATTTCTGAGAAATATGCAAAGATTGTGGAGAAGCTTCCTGAGATTGATAAGATGCTAGATGAGGTGTCAAAAGGATGGAAGACAAGCCGGATGGGAAAAGTGGAGCTGACCATTCTCAGGCTTGCAGTCTACGAGATGCGATTTGATGAGGATATACCGCAGAAGGTGGCGATTAACGAAGCAGTGGAGCTTTCAAAGAAATTTGGAGGAAATGAGGCGCCGGCTTTTGTTAATGGTGTGCTTGCAAAGCTTACAGGGAATTAGAGAAGATGACAAAGAACGTATATTCGGTAGGTCAGGTCAATGCCTATATTAAAAATATATTTATCAAAGATGTGATATTAAATCGTATCTATGTAAAAGGAGAGATATCGAATTGTAAGTATCACACCTCTGGCCATATCTATTTTTCTTTAAAGGATGAGTCGGGGGCGATTGCCTGTGTGATGTTTGCCGGGAATCGCAAAGGACTTGCATTTCGGCTGCAGGAAGGGCAGAAGGTGATTGTGCTTGGCGGTGTCAGTGTCTATGAGCGGGATGGAAG
>Ga0137308_101896_pt1 | contig 17060 bp, 12 predicted proteins | sample Inofrocosms_June_FD_97181 | JGI IMG/M metagenome (GOLD analysis project Ga0137308, IMG submission 97181) | Mouse cecal microbial communities from Vienna, Austria - N-Acetylneuraminic and N-Acetylglucosamine D2O microcosms_June | ecosystem: Host-associated > Mammals > Digestive system > Large... | reverse complement strand
CAATAAGGCAGATGAGTCTGACAGTTGTGTTGTCCTGCATTACCGGCATCACACTGATCATCATCGGAATTATGATCATCGGAGCCTACATAAAAAAGACGGTCTCTCAGCCTCTCCATAACCTGACTGAACTGGCACAAACTTTAGAGCAGGGGGATCTGGGGGTGAACCGGCAGCACGGAGCTGTAGCTGGAATCGATTCTAATGATGAGATCGGAATTTTGTCGAAAAGCTTTGACAGTACCTTTAAGCGTTTAAGAGATTATATCGGAGAGATATCCAATATGCTGGAAGATATCGCCGGCGGTGACTTAACGGGACAGATCACCCAGGTGTATGTAGGGGATTTTGCTTCTATCCGTACATCCCTGAACGATATCCTTCAAAAACTCAATTCAACCATGGGACAGATCGTAACCAGCGCCGAACATGTCTCCGGCGGGGCGGAGCAGATGTCCACCGCCTCTCAGGCCCTCAGCCAGGGTTCTGTGGAGCAGACCGCCGCTGTGGAGGAACTGGAAGAGGCCATACGGTCTGTTGCGGACAGCGTAAAGCAGACCGCGGAAAATGTCCAGCGCGCAAGAGAGCAGGTTGACGGCATGGGCCGCCAGCTTGTGGAGGGGAATCAAAAGATGCGGGAGATGATAACCGCTATGGGAGAGATTTCCGACAGTTCCAATGAGATAGAGAAGATCATAAAGACCATAGAAGATATTGCGTTCCAGACCAACATCCTTGCGCTGAATGCGGCGGTAGAGGCTGCCCGCGCAGGCACGGCGGGCAAAGGATTCGCCGTGGTTGCCGACGAGGTCCGCAACCTGGCTGCGAAAAGCGCCGAGGCATCCCGGTCTACCTCCGTGCTGATCGGGCGTTCCATTACTGCGGTGAGCCAGGGAACGCAGATTGCCGATGCCACCGGCAGGCAGTTGGAAAGCGTAGTAACAGGCGCCCATGAGATCGTAGAAACCATCAACGGGATCGCCGCCGATACTCAGATCCAGGCCAAGGCAGTGGAACAGATCCAAAATGAGATGGGGCAGATCACCAGTGTTGTGCAGACCAATTCTTCCACAGCTGAGGAGAGCGCGGCTACCAGCCAGGAATTAAGCACTCAGGCCAGTACATTAAAGCAGCTGGTCAGGACTTTCCACCTAAGATAGAGCCTGTTTGAAAGTCCATTTCCGTCAGCTGCACGCCCCGCTTTGGGGCATATTTGGTCATCTGGCGGAAAGCGATTTTCAAACATACCAGCCTTGCATTGGAAGGTAAATCCGCATGTTCCGGATTCCTTCCAGGGCAAGGCTGTCTGCATTCCCATCAGCTGCATGCCCTAATCCGTCGTACTCCTGCGTATCAGCACAGGGGCGACGATCTGATGGATGGGTTCGGTTAAAGGCGTTGGCTTTCTCTTTTTGCGCTCATTCATCTGCGTTACCAGAAGTTCCATGGCCTGATGGGCAATGGTCCCGATCTGCTGTCCCACGGTGCTGATGGGAACGATGGCGGACCTGGCTATGGGGGAATCGTCAAACCCCACGATCCGGTATTCCTCCGGAAGGCGGCCGTATTTGCGTATGAGCAGATTTAAGAAGATATTGGCATGGGTGTCATTGGAGACAAATACGCCTTTCTTTTTGCCGTGGTAGTTTTCCTCCAACTCCCGGAAGATCTCCCCCAGCCGCTTTTCATTTTCCTCATAAGTTCTCCCAAAGCTGGTAAGGATAAGCCTGTGGGGCAGACTGTGTTCCCGGCAGATATCTAAGAATCCCTGGATACGCTGATACCCCGGGGTGGTTTCCGACACTTGCTGGTTAAGATGGAACAGGATGTCGCAGTCGTTTTTGAACAGCAGGCTGGCAGCCTGTACAGCTCCCATATAATTGTCCGTATTCACGCTGCAGGTATATTGGTCCTCCCGCTCTATGGTGACCGTGGGGATATTGTAGGAGGCCAGCTCCTGTGAGGAAATGGTATGGCTTAAGACAATAAGCCCCTCAATCTTGTAGGCCAGCAGCTCCTGGATATACTGCTGCTCAACAGCCTTGTCCTGGTTCCCCTCAAATACCAAAAACTTGTACCCGAACCGTTCATAGGTGGCCAGGATCTCCGATAACATCTGGGCGTAGTAATGCATATACAGATTGGGGATGATGACGCCTACAAACTCTGTCTTTCCATTGGCCAGGATGCGGGCGACCTTATTCTCTTTATAATTCAGCGCTTCCAGAGCGTCGGAGATAATCTGCTGGTTCTCCAAAGTCAGGGAGTCAGGATTGTTAAAATACCTGGAGATGGTGGTTTTGGAGAAATTTGTGTATTTTGCGATATCGTCAAAGGTTACGTTCTTTTTTCCCATATCTATGTGATTCCTCTGATTAAAATTGTTCCGTTACATGGCATTGCCTGCAGATAGTTTACCATAAAAACGTCGGAAATGTAAGAGTAACCGGTAAAGTTACCGATTTTATCACATTTGCATAAAAACGGACCGTTGGATTCATGGATAATGCTGAAATAGAAAATCCGCCATTGACAATGGATGGCAGCGGTGGTAGAATCTGAAACATAAAGTAACCGGTTACTTAACCGATGCTGGAACCGATTATGAACGGAGGAAGAATATGGCAGAATCAGTAAGTCCCCAGCTTTTAAAAGTTCACAGAATGGAGAAAAAGCAAATCCACGATATCCCCAAGGAGGAACGGCCCATATTTCACATGTCTTCTCCCACAGGCTGGATCAATGACCCCAATGGATTTTCTGTTTTCCAGGGGCAGTACCATCTGTTTTTTCAGTACCACCCTTACAGCAAAAAGTGGGGCCCCATGCACTGGGGGCATTGTGTGAGCCGGGATTTTATTAAGTGGGAATATCTTCCCTGTGCCATGGCTCCCGATGAGTCCTATGATAAAGAAGGGTGTTTTTCGGGAAGCGCTATAGAGGCGGACGGGGAACATGTGCTTATCTACACAGGGGTCATGGACCGGTATCTGGACGACGGGTTCCACTATTACAGGCAGGTGCAGTGCATGGCAAAGGGGGACGGCATCCGATACAGAAAGTACGCGGAGAACCCCGTCATCACAGGGGAGAGCACTCCCAAGGGGAGCAGCCTGGAGGATTTTCGGGACCCTAAGGTGTGGAAAGAAGACGACGGTTATTATCTGGTGGTGGGAAGCCGGGCAGGAGACGGAAGCGGGCAGATCCTTATGTACCGTTCCGAAGACTTAAAGCAGTGGGAGTTTGTCACCATTCTGGACAAAAGTGAGAACCGATATGGAAAGATGTGGGAATGTCCCGACTTTTTCCCTCTGGGACATAAGCAGATCCTCATGGTCTCCCCACAGGACATGCGGGCTGTGGGGCTGGAGTTTCACAATGGAAATAACTCCATTTTTATCTGCGGCCAGTATGACAAACATTCTCACCGATTTACACGGGAAAAAATCACTTCCGCAGACTACGGGCTTGATTTTTACGCCCCTCAGACCATGATGACCCAGGACGGACGCCGCGTTCTCATCGGGTGGATGCAGTCCTGGGATGCCAACATCACGCCGGTCCCGTTTCAGTGGTCCGGGATGATGACTGTTCCCAGGGAACTGACCTATGAAGACGGGAAGATCTTTCAGAGGCCGGTGAGGGAGCTGGAAGCATACCGAAAGGATATGGTGCGGTATGACCATGTAATGGTTTCCCAGTCTACGGTTCTGGAGGGCATCCGGGGAAGGGTCGTGGAGCTTCTGGTGGAGATCACGGGATTCGAATTTGAGCATTTCCGTATCCGGTTTGCCCAGAACGAATCCTATGAGACATTTGTGCAGTACAGCCGTAAAAAGAAGTGCCTGACCATAGACAGGACCCACTCCGGGATTGACCGTGATGTGGTCTGCCGCAGAAAGATGGAGCTTGTCCCCATGAAGACATCCTGCGGTACGGGGGAAGAGGACAGGGAAGTGCTGAAGCTCCGGATCTTGCTGGACAAATATTCTGCGGAGATTTTTGCCAATGACGGGGAAAAGGTCATGTCCTCTCTGTTCTTTACGCCCATGGAGGCGGAGGGGATCGTGTTTGACTGTGACGGGACCGCATGTATCAGCGTGACCAAATATTCGCTTGGCGGTGTATGACACATAGGGAGTGGAGACAGGTATCAAAGAGCTTCCGAGAATACATCATAAACATAAGGAGGAGGAAAACGTGGAAGAGAAGTATGGAAAGACAGCTCAGGAAATCTTAAGCTGCGTAGGGGGAGAGGGCAACATTGTCAGCGCCGCCCACTGCGCCACCAGGCTCCGGCTTGTCTTAAAAGATGATTCCAAGGTGGATTTGGAGGCCCTGGAGCAGATTGAACTGGTAAAGGGAAACTTTAACAATGGCGGCCAGTTCCAGATTATTCTGGGAACGGGAATTGTCAACAAGGTGTATGCGGAATTTATCGCCATAGCCCACATTACGGAGATGACAAAAGAGGAGTTAAAACAGCAGGCCGCCAAGAAAATGAATCCGGTGCAGAAGCTGCTTAAGACCCTTGCGGACGTGTTTGTGCCGATTCTGCCTGCCCTGGTGGCGTCCGGTCTTTTGATGGGTATCAACAATATCCTTACGGCCCAGGGGATGTTTGTCCCCGGCAAGTCTCTTGTGGAGGCGTTTCCGGCCATTAAGGACATAGCGGAGATGGTGAACCTGTTTTCCAATGCGGGATTTACGTTTTTGCCGGTGCTTATCGGATTTTCGGCAGCTAAAATCTTCGGCGCCACACCCATTTTGGGAGCGGTTATCGGCGCCATTATGATTCATCCTGACCTGATGAACGGCTACGGGTACGGCCAGGCGCTTTTGGACGGAACGGTCCCCTACTGGCATATTTTCGGCTTTTCCGTTGCAAAAGTGGGGTATCAGGGGACGGTGCTTCCGGTCATTGCCTCTGCCTTCTGTCTGGCAGTGATTGAGAAACGGCTGCGGAAGGTGGTCCCCGCCATGCTGGACAATATTGTGACGCCTCTTTTATCTGTCTTACTTGCAGGGGCATTGACCTTTTTGTTCATAGGCCCGGTGATGAGAGGCGTAGGCGATATGATGACCAACGCAGTAATGTGGCTGTTCTTTGACCTTGGAGCCCTTGGGGGCCTGATTTACGGAGTTACCTATCCGCTTTTAGTAATTACAGGCATGCACCACAGCCTGGTGACAGCGGAAACCCAGATCCTTGCCAATATCGGAACCCTTGGCGGTTCCCCCACCTTCGCCGTTGTGGCAGCCGCCAACTGCGCCCAGGGCGCCGCGGCTCTGGCGGTTATGTGCAGGTCAAAGAACGACCCCAAGATGCGGAGTATGGCGTCCGCGTCGGGTATTTCCTCCATGCTGGGGATTACGGAGCCGGCTATCTTTGGTGTAAACCTGAAGCTGCGGTACCCCTTCTACGGAGCTTTGATCGGAGGCGGTATTGGGGCTGCCTATGCAACCATCATGCATGTTTTGTCCGTTTCCCAGGGACCGTGCGGAGTTATCGGGGTTATCTGCATCCGGCCTGACTGTATGGTGCAGTTTATGGTATCCATGGTCATTGCCATCCTAAGCGCTTTCGGGGCTACCATGTTTTTGGGGAAAGTTGTGGGTCAGAAGGAGAAAGAAACAGGGAGCAAGGCGGCGCCGGAAGCGGAGCATAAGCCTGCCGTACATATAGAGACAGAGCCGGGATGCGTTTACGCCCCGGTTCAGGGGAGAGCCATCCCTCACACAGAGATTAAAGACGCCACCTTTGCGGCAGGCGTTGTGGGAGAAGGCGTTGGCATCATTCCCGCAAAGGGGGAGGTGGTCGCGCCCTTTGACGGACAGATCTCCATGTTCTTTGACACCAAGCACGCCATTGGCCTGGTCAGCGACGACGGGGTGGAGATTTTGATTCATGTGGGAGTCAACACCGTGGAACTGCAGGGAAAACATTTTACTCCCCTGAAGCAGTCCGGGGATAAGGTGAAGGCCGGAGACAGGCTTCTGGAATTTGACATGGACGCCATAAAGGCAGCCGGTTATGATGTGACCACGGCAGTGCTTGTTCCTGCTCCAAAACGTGTGCAGGTGGTGAAGACCGGGGACGTGGAGCAGCTGGATAAGATTTTGACTACCTCTTAGTACTGCAGTGAATGATTGGAATATGGCCCGGACTTTCCGGCAGGAAGGCAGCGTGGCTCCGGCAGGGAGGAGCGGGCCATATTGAGCTAACGGGAAGAAGGGAGAGGATGAGAGATTATGGAGATTCAATATTTGGGAACAGCGGCGGCAGAGGGATGGCCGGCCCTGTTCTGTGACTGTGATATATGCCGCAGGGCAAGAGCGGCGGGAGGAAAAGACTTAAGGACCAGAACCCAGTCCATGATCGACGGGACCATACTCATTGATTTTCCGCCGGACACCTACACTCATGCATTAAACTATTCCCTGAATCTGGGGCAGATACAGCATTTGCTGATTACCCATTCCCACATGGACCACTTTTTTCCGGTGGAATTGATTCACCGTCATGAGCATTTCGGACACAACGCCAGGGGGATGCTCCATGTATACGGCAATGAGGCGGTGGAGAAGGCTTTTTATGACGCGGTGCTTATTGACCGGTTTAAGGTGCATCCTCTGGATAACAGCGTTGCGTTTAAACGCTTAAAGCCTTTTGAGGAATTTGACGCCCAGGGGTATCACATTGTCCCTGTGCCGGCGGACCATGACAAGCGGGAGACGTGTTTCATCTATATTATAGAGAAGAACGGAACATGCCTGCTGTACGGCCATGATACGGGGATGAATTTAAGCGGGGAAGCCTGGGAGTGTATTTACAGCCATAAGTACAGCCTGATCTCCATGGACGCCACCATGGGGAAACAGAAAACAGAAGGGTATCATATGGGGCTTTGGGATGATGTGGAGTTTGCCCGGCGTCTGGAGGAAAAAGGGTGCATTGACGGGAATACGGTAAAGGTCATAAACCACTTTTCCCACAATGGGGGGATGACCCATAAGGATTTGGAGGCATTTGCCGGTGAGCATGGGATGATGGCTGCCTATGACGGGATGAAGGTGGAGGTTTGAGAGAAAGGCCAACCCCAAAGGCGCCCCCTGCAGCATGCGTCCATGTTAAACCGCCTTGGCCACAAAACCGCTTTTGTGGGAAAGACGGGTTTGGAAAGCAGCTAAGGGGCGCGCTGTGTGAGGCGGGGATTGCCTCTACCGGAGCGAAGAACTGATGACAGCACCAGGAGAACCTAAGAAGGAGATGGAGATGAATTTATTTTTTACGCCGAAAGATGCCAAAGCAGGAGATGTAATCCCGTTTTTTAATGAAAAGACAAAAATGTTTGATCATTATTATCTGAAACACTGGAATCCAGGCACTCCCAAGGAGGAGGATAAGCTGAGATGGCACAGGCTTACGACAGGCGACCACCGCGTCTTTACGGAAACGCCGGTCAATATATGCGGAGGTACAGGAACTGTCATCCGGTCAGGGGGAATGTACCATATGTTTTACTGCACCTTTGATGATAAGCCTCAGGCTCAGTGGATCAGGCACGCCGTAAGCCGGGATCTGACTGACTGGCAGGATATTTTGGAGGACAAATTCGGGCCGGACGGGATTATTTACCGAATGACAGACTGGCGGGACCCCTTTGTCTTCTGGAATCAGGAGGCAGGGAAATGGTGGATGCTGGTGGCGGCGCGGGAAAACCGCCCTACGGAGCGCAACGGGTGCGTCGCATTGTGTGTATCCGACGACCTTTCCAGATGGGAGTATGAGAAACCGCTGTATTCTCCCGGAATCTATCCTGCCGCAAATGAGTGCGCGGACTTGTTTCAGATGGGGGAGTGGTACTATCTGGTGTACTCCAACTACTGCGACGGATTCGGCACCTATTACCGGATGAGCAAAAGTCCCGGCGGGCCGTGGATACGTCCCGCGGTGGATACGTTTGACGGAAGGGCGTTTTACGCGGGAAAGACAGTCAGCGACGGCGTCAGCCGGTATATTTATGGATGGAATCCCACCAGAGGAGAAAATCCGTGGAAGTTTGACCCAGGTAAAGATTACGGGAAGGATTACACCTGCTGGAACTGGGGCGGCACGATTATTGTCCACAAGCTGGTGCAGCATGAGGACGGCACCCTGGGGGTGTGTCCGGCAGACAGCGTGGCAGGCGCCTTCGGTTCGGGAGAGAAGACATGGTGGAAACCTTTGGACGGGGACTGGAGGCAAAAGGGCGATGCCGTAACCTGCAGCTCCGACAACGGATACGCGTCGGTTCTGTGCGGGAAGCTGCCCCGCCAGGGCGTTGTGAGGGCCAAGGTAAAATATGAGGGCAGGCCGGGACGGTTTGGCATGGCTCTCCAGGTGGATGAAAAATTTGATAAGGGCTATTATCTTATGTTTGAGCCCGGTTATCAGAGAATCGAATTTCGTTCCGGGCTGCGGACTTATGAGAGCGGCGGACAGATGTTCCCCTATGGGGTGGAAATGGAGCGGCCCTTGAACCTGGAGCCTGGAAGAGAGTATGAGCTGGAGTTATATATTGAGGATACTATAGGGCTTTTGTACGTGAATCATGACGTGGCTTTTGGATTCCGCATGTATAATGAGAAAGACAAAAACCTTGGCTGGTTTGTATTGGACGGAAATATTGAGATTCGAGATGTGGAGATTGCGGGGGAAGAATTCGCTGCCGCGTCTGGATATCCGGGTGCCGGAAGCGGTGCAGCTCATCGGACATGACGGAATTTCTGTGACCTTTGCGGAGGGCGGGACTACACGGACAGCGGAATGACAGATACGCGGTCTTAAATAGGGATTGGGAAGAGACACGAGAGGGTTTCTTACAATCCCTTTTTGCGTATATGCGGTTACGTCCGCAGGGGGGTGTGAACAAAAATAAGAAAGGTCTCTTTTCAGCCATACACATTAATGGTATACTGGGTATACCTTCCTATGCGGGAGCAAATAATATAAAAAACAACAGGATTCAGGTGATAATAGATGGTAAATACAGCGTATCTCTGTGAACACGATGACCAGGGCATCCGAATATTAGAGTACAGAAGCCTGGATGGGCTGGCTGCGGTGCCGGAGCACATTGACGGCAGAGTTGTCACATCCCTGGCTCCCTACCTGTTTTCCGTACACGAAAATTATAACGATGAGCCTCACCCCCATGCCTTTTGGTGGTCCGGCGAAGGCGGGACGGTATCCTGGGAGGCAGTGAAAGACCTTCCGGCGGTCAAAGGGGATTTTCTGACAAAACTGCGGCTGCCCGCCGGGCTTAAACAGGTGGGAGCCTATGCCCTTTATAACTGTGACAGGCTGAAAAAGCTGGAACTTTACAGCCCCACGCTGGACTGGGGTACCGGAGTTTTTACAGGGTGTGTAAATGTAAAAGATCTGGTGATTCATGTAGACGAGTCCCGCAGGTCGTGTCTGAAAGAGATCCTGGCGGAGCTAAGGCACACCCTGACTGTGACCTATGACGGGGCGGGACGGGCGGTGCTGGTATTTCCCGAATTTTTTGAAGAAGCAGTGGAAAACACCCCGGCCCGGATTCTTGTGACCAACACCCACGGCTGCGGCCAGAAATACCGAAATGCTTTTGTGCAGACTCAGTTTCAGTTTAAAGAGTATGACAGCCTGTTTCCCCATGTACAGGTCCAGGAACCGGAGGAACTGGTGACAGAGCTGGCATTGAGGCGGGTTATGGATCCCTATGGGCTGACGCAGGAGTACAGAGCCCGCTATATGGAATATCTGACCAGGCATAAAATATCGGCTGCATGCCGTTTCGCCCAAAAAGAGGAGTCCGGCAGTCTTAAGTGGCTGTTAAACGAGATAACCTATGAGCCGGAAGCGCTGAGGGCAGTGATTGAGGCAGCGGGAAAAAACGGGAATACAGCCTCTGTCAGCTTGCTGATGGATAAGGCAGGAATGGAGAGAAAAGGGAAAAGACGGCGGTTTTCCTTGTAGCGGCATGGGCATCCGGGACTCAAGTGAGCGTCAAAGCTTTTCCTGTTTGTGATGGCCGAAATACCCGAAACCACCAGAAAGGAGACCTATCCCATGATCGATCCCACCAGACACCGGCAGCTGGAAGAACTGAATATGGTAAACTTGTGTACCCGTATTCTGCAGGACTCCAGAAACGAGCTGTACTTAAACATGCATTTTCTGGATATCTCCCTCAGCAGCCTTACCTTTGAGGCGGATCCCTCCATGAAAGGCGTGGGAACGGATGGGTATATCGTATATTACAACCCGGATAACCTGTGCAGCCTCTACCGCAGAGGCCGCGTCCATGTAAACCGGGCGTACCTCCACATGATCTTTCACTGTCTTTTCTGCCATTTGGACACCAGGGGCAAGCGGGCCAAAGGGTATTGGGATCTGGCCTGCGACATTGCCATGGAATCCATCATAGACGGACTTTGCCAAAAATGTGTCCACGTGGCGCCCACGCCCTTTCGCCGGGAGACATATCTGCGTCTTGGGAAGAAACTGAAGGTGCTGACGGCGGAGGGGATCTATCATGTATTGCAGGAGATGAACCTGTCACGGCAGCAGTATGAGCGGCTGGAGGCGGAATTTTATGTGGACAGCCATGGCAAGTGGGAGGACGATCCGCCGCCGGGGATGCCTATGCCGGTACCCAGGCAGGACAGATGGAAAGACAACCGGGAGAAGATGCAGACGGAGATGGAGTCCGGCGGACAGGACCCTTCAGGCATGGATCAGGAGAAAAACCTTCTTGAACAGGTTCAGGTGGAAAACAGGGAGCGGTATGACTACAAGAAATTTTTAAGGCGGTTTGCGGTCATGAAGGAGGAGATGGAGACAGACGACTCCTCCTTTGACTACATTTATTACACCTACGGCCTGAACAAGTACGGGAATATGCCGTTAATAGAGCCGCTGGAGTCAAAAGAAGTGTACCGGATCGAGGACTTTGTACTGGTCATTGACACGTCCATGTCCTGCTCCGGGGAGCTGGTGAAGCGGTTTCTGCGGGAGACCTACGGGGTGTTAAGTGAGAGTGAAAGCTATTTCAGAAAAATCAATGTCCATATAATCCAGTGCGACGACCAGGTGCGGTCTGACGCCGTAATCCGGGACAGAGAGCAGATGGAAGCGTATATGGAGCACTTTGCCGTGGCAGGCTTTGGGGGAACGGATTTCAGACCTGCCTTTGAGTATGTGGAGCGTTTGCGGGAACAGGGACAGTTTACAAGGCTTCGGGGGCTTTTGTATTTCACCGACGGGAAAGGGATCTACCCGGTGAAGATGCCGCCCTATGACACGGCATTCGTGTTTGTTCAGGACCAGTATGAGGATGTGTCGGCGCCGTCCTGGGCCATAAAGCTGATTCTGGAGCGGGAACATTGGAAAGATGAGGGAGGAAATGAGGATTGAATATTAAGCGAGCCAAGGAAGAGATCAAGAACACCATTGAGGCATATTTGCTGCGGGACCGGTACGGGGCCTATGAGATCCCCTCCATCAGGCAGAGGCCGGTGCTGCTCATCGGCCCTCCGGGCATAGGAAAGACCCAGATTATGGAGCAGATTTCCCAGGAGTGCCGCATCGGCCTGGTGTCCTACACCATCACTCACCATACCAGGCAGAGCGCCATCGGCCTGCCCTTTATCCAGGACCGGATCTATGACTCCAGGAGGTGTTTCGTCACCGAGTACACCATGAGCGAGATCGTGGCGTCCATTTACGATAAGATTGCCGACACGGGGCTTTCGGAGGGGATTTTGTTTATTGATGAAATCAACTGTGTGTCCGAGACTCTGGCGCCTACCATGCTGCAGTTTCTCCAGTGCAAGACCTTTGGCAACCACAGCATTCCCAAGGGGTGGATCATCGTGGCGGCAGGCAATCCGCCGGAGTACAACAAGTCGGTGCGGGAGTTTGACATCGTTACCCTGGACAGGATCAAGATGATCCCCGTGGAGGCGGATTACGGGGTGTGGCGGGAGTATGCCCAGCAGGTACACATCCACCCGGCGATTATCTCCTACCTGGATGTGAAAAAGCAGAATTTCTGCCGCATCGAGACCACGGTGGACGGGAAGACATTTGCCACCCCCAGAGGGTGGGAGGACTTATCCAGGCTGATGGAGGTCTATGAAAAGCTTCACAGGACCATGGACCGGGAGGTTGTGTTCCAGTATATCCAGTACCCGCTGATTGCCAGGGATTTTGCCAATTATTTGGAGCTTTACTATAAGTACGAAAAAGATTATCAGGTGGAGGCCATCTTAGACGGCCAGGTGCAGGAAAACATTTACACCAGGCTGGAGCGGGCGCCCTTTGACGAGCGGTTAAGCGTTATGAGCCTTTTGCTGGCCGGGCTTAACAGCGGATTTCGGAATTTGCAGGAAAAGAGGCAGCGTCTGGAACGTCTGGAGAAGATTTTCCGCAGGCTGAAGCCAAAGGGGGCTAAGGAGACGGATGGAGGCGGGGCGGACGCCGGCAGGACAGATGCCGGCAGAACGGAGTACGATTCCCCGGCGGAGTACCTGGCGGGCCTTGCGGCGGGAATGCAGGCGGAGCGGAAATATAAGCTGGAGTCCGGGCTGCTTAGCCGGAAGGAAGACCATCTGTACCAGGATGTGATGGCTGTTCTTGAAAGGACGCTCCAGGCCATAAAAGCGGACAGCTGCCAGACGGAGGAGGAAGTGTGGAAGAAAGTGTCGGAGATTTTTGAGACGGAAAATCTGGCTTACGAGACCCTGTTTGACCTTTGCGCCGACAGGCTGGAACATACGTTTGATTTTATGGAGGCGGCCTTTGGCAGCGGACAGGAGATGGTGGTGTTCGTCACAGGGCTCAATACCGGATTTTACAGCGTGGATTTTCTGCAGGAATACGCGTGTGAGCGGTATTATGAGTACAATAAAATGCTTTTATTTGACGACAGGGAGAAAGAAATCCTGAAACAGATGGAATCTTAAGGAAAATGATATTGCTTTTATTTTTTTAAACAGTATAATAAGGATATAACACAAAAACACGTTTTATCATTTCAGGAGGTTACTATCATGTGGAGGAAAAAACTTATGACTGCCACAGCGGCAGGGATGTTGATGGCGGCATTAGTGACATCTCCGGCATTGGCCCACGGCCATCACAGGCGGGCTGCCGCCGCGGCAACTGGCACATCCGTTTCCAGCTATGCCTGTACCATGGAAGGCTGCGGCGCCACAGGCTATCACAGCCATGACGGCCACAACTACTGGGGCTGTTATTCGGTATGCAACGTAGAAGGCTGTGGGGAGACGGGACATCACACCCATGACGGTTATGACTACTGGGGCTGCACTCCGGTGTGTACGATGGAAGGCTGTACAGAGACGGGACGTCATACCCATGACGGTTACGGATACTGCGGCTACGGCCACAACAGCGGTTACTGCGACAGTTCCTGCGTTTCATATTCCGGGGCTGCCGGATACTGCGGAGGACATCACGGCTGCCGCTGACAGCAGCTTAGAACGGACTTAATAAGGAGGGCGGATTGACTTAACGGTCAATCCGCCCTCCTTATTGTGCCTGTAGATTTAGTAGACCAGGTCGCTTTCCAGAGGAAGGATCTGCAGAGCGGGGAACTGGTAGGCCATACCGATGATATACAGGGTATAAGTGACATTGTTCATGATGTTAAAGGATGTGGAATCCATCACGGCTATGCGTGTATTATTACATTCTACATAATCGTTGGTCATGATAATAGAATTGTTGCTTGAACAAGGCAGGGCTTCGGACACAAGGGCCCGGTAAGAACCCTGGCCGATGGTGCGGTATCCTGTGACATCAAGCTGGCTCACCCGCTGGAATACCCGTCCCTGGCCGGAAAGAAAGATATCCACCGGACCGCTGTTGGGGGATAGGTTCACTGCCCGGAGACATCCGAAGTTCCTGCGATTGCATGGGGTATCGGTTATGGTGAACAGGGAGATGCCGTTTCCGTCATTGATAATGGACACGGTGTAAGCCGTGTTGCCGGCAAAGTTGATATATCTGCGGTACAGGGTTTGGCCGGTCTGGGAGTTGGTCACGGTGATCAGGGTGCTCTGGCTGCCGCTGTCCAGATAGTAGGGCGTAAAGTTCCCAAACTGCATGTTGTTGATGACCGGGCGGTTTCCCAAAGTGATGTTCACTGCCGGCTGATTGACCGCCGCGTGGAGAAAGCGGATGTTAGCCAAACGCTGGCCGGAGGAACCGGGGTTTTGCCCCGGGACGATGATGACCGGACCGCATCCGCTGCATCCGGAGCCGGAAGGCGGTCCCCAGGAAGGCGTATCCGGTGAGATGGGGAAAAATCCCGGCGAGTTGGAGTCCGAGCCGGAGCCGGAAGGCGGTCCCCAGGAAGGCGTATCCGGTGAGATGGGGGCAAATCCCGGCGAGTTGGAGTCCGAGCCGGAGCCGGAAGGCGGTCCCCAGGAAGGCGTATCCGGCGAGATGGGAGCAAATCCCGGCGAATTGTCGGCAGAGGCAGAGTCAGAGGAGCCGGATACCTGGGCTGCATGGACAATTTCGGGAGCAGAGAGGGAACGTGTTAGTCCGTCCTTATCAATATACATGGTTTTTCCTTTCTGTTTTATTGCTTGATGCAAACGGTATGATATAGTTTATGTGAGAAAAATCCTGCTGTGTAAAAACAACCTTGATTTTTTACGGGAAATTGTTTATAAAAAGTAAATATTCGAAATTATTTATTAATTTTTATAAAATATATTCAACGGAATCTCTTGACATTCGTGAAACTTGTATTATAGAATAAGATGACAACTTTTGACAGGAGAGAGTATCATGTTCATAGGAAAAAGCATATTGGCTTCTTTTATGTTAAGCACAGCGATGATGGTTTCAAGCCCTGAGGGGACGGAGATCTCCGATTCGCGGATCAATGCTACAGTTTTGGTGGTGTCGGAAAAGCCGGAGGAAGGGGCAGTTTCCCATACGCAGGAGGCTTCGGTCACGGAGCCGGCCAAAGCAGGGGAGACAGAAAGCAGTCAGCCCAAGGAGCAGGAACCGGAGAGCGTCCAGACAGAGGAAGACAACCGGGATATGGATATAGAAGAAGCAGAGACCCAGGAAGAACAGGAGACTTCTCAAGATCAGGAGGACGTGAAGGAAGACAGCGGCGACCTTTCGGTGTCCCCCATGACCGGCACGGCCATGACCATGCTGTCAAGCCAGGGAGGCGCCCAGATGTTAAGTTCCGTTATACGCTCCAACAACGGCAGCCTGGTGATCGTTGACGGAGGCTGGGAGGCGGACGGAGGCTACCTTGTGGAACACATAAAGGCCAACGGAGGGGTAGTGGACGCCTGGCTTATTACCCATCCCCATTCCGACCATGTCGGGGCGCTGTATGATATCCTGAAGAACAGGAGCGATGAGATCGAGATCAACCGAATCTACTACTCCTTTGCGCCTGTCAGCTGGTACGAGGAGGTTTCCCCCAAGGATGTCAACATGGTCAGGAACCTTGTAGAGGAACTGGACAAGCTGCCAGAGGACAAGCTGCGCGGCGACATTGGAAAAGATTATAAGATCATGGTGGACAACCTTCGGATAACGGCCATGAACGACCGCTATCAGCTTGAAACGGACCCGGTGAATAACAGCAGCATTACATATATGGTAGATACAGGGAAGAAAAAGGTTCTGTTTCTGGGCGATATGTCCTACGACGGCGGAGCCCGGCTGGCCAGGGAGAGCGGCGATTCTCTGAAGGCCGACATCGTCCAGATGGCCCACCACGGGCAGAACGGAGTGGGAAAGTCCGTGTATCAGAGCATTGCTCCCAAGATCTGCCTCTGGCCCACACCTCAGTGGCTGTGGGACAATGACAATGGGGGCGGATATAACAGCGGTTCATGGAGAACGATTGAGACCCGCAGCTGGATGGAGCAGACTTTGAAAGTGGATAAAAGTTATTGTATAAAAGACGGAGATATTGTATTACAATTAGATTGACAGGTATAAAAAAGCCGGCTCCCCAGATTAGTTCAGGGAGCCGGCTTTTGTCAACGCTTTGCGGATCCTGGCGCCTGCAAGGACAGCCAGAATGGTGAGGATGATATCTTTGGGGATGAAGGCCACAAAGGAGTAGGCCATAATGGCCCCAAATGACATTTCCGAGGTCAGGAGCGACCACTGAAAAGCGCCGGCCAGTTCCACGATCATCAGTCCTGTGACAGCCAACAGGATGGAAGCAAAAAGACATACCAGCCGGTTGGGATGTTTGATGGGAATCCCGGACAGAACGGCCATAACAGGCCAGGCTAAGATGTATCCCCCGGTCATTCCGGTGAGACACTGGAGGCCGCCGGTGAAGTTGGAAAAAATGGGAAGCCCGATGCACCCAAGGAGGATATAGACGAAAGTGGCAATACAGCCCTTTTTCCAGCCCAGGATGGTTCCCACAAGGGCGATGCCGAATACCTGAATGGTAATGGGGACTCCGGTGGGCAGAGGGATGGAGATCTGGGAGATCACTGCCAGCACTGCGGCTGACACGCCTATAAGTGTTAGGCTTTTGGTAGAGATGGCCCGGTCTTTCGATGGATTCATAAGGTTTGGTCCTTTCTATGTATTGGTATGGGGAAACTATAGCATAAGGAAAATCTAATGTCAACTATTTTTATAACATAGTTAACAATCAAAAGAAGGCGGGTGAAACAATGTTTATAGCGGATCTGCACATCCATTCCAGGTATTCCAGGGCTACCAGCAGAGAGTGTACGCCGGAACATTTGGATTTGTGGGCCAGGAGGAAGGGGATCAGTTTGTTGGGCAGCGGGGATTTTACCCATCCTCAGTGGCGCAGGGAACTGGAAGAAAAGCTTGCCCCTGCGCAGGAAGGGCTGTATGTGCTGAAAGAGGAGTTCCGGATCAAGGACGGGTCCGTGGAGGGACGGTATGAGCCCAGGTTTGTGATCTCCGGGGAGATCAGTTCTATCTACAAGAAAAACGGAAAAGTGCGGAAAGTACATAACGTGATCCTGCTGCCGGG
>Ga0137308_101895_pt1 | contig 17065 bp, 11 predicted proteins | sample Inofrocosms_June_FD_97181 | JGI IMG/M metagenome (GOLD analysis project Ga0137308, IMG submission 97181) | Mouse cecal microbial communities from Vienna, Austria - N-Acetylneuraminic and N-Acetylglucosamine D2O microcosms_June | ecosystem: Host-associated > Mammals > Digestive system > Large... | reverse complement strand
AGCCCCTTTCCATGGTTTCACTCTATTGCATCGCACCCGTTAAGCGTTATTCCCTATTCTTAATTTTTCCATTTAGCACATATTTAAACATAAACTGGCACAATATTAAACATACAAAGCCATTATAAACCACTTGAAAAGATTTTCAAAGACCTTTCACGAAATTTTTACAAAAAAAGAGACGCAAAATAAGTCAGATCTCTTATTTCGCGTCCCTGCTCTTTTGTCAATATCGTTTCAACGGTTTCTCTGCAATATACGTCCGTGAAATTACAGATTCCCCTAAGGCAGCAGATCAAATGCACCTTTCGGTCCCCACATGACCGCATAACTCCGGAACTGATCGGTCGCAATCGTCACTGTACTGTCATTGACATCCATATCCTTTAAAATGCTTACCGTACCATCCGCATTCAGCACCGCTACCGCATAATCCGCATATGCCGGAAAACTGAAGGGTACTGTCATTGTCACCAGAATTTTCTGATTTGTCTGGAGAACTCTCTCTTTTCTCCCGTTTTTCAGTTCGATCTCATAACAGGAAGCCCCCCTTGCACCGGCTCTCCATGCCGCATACCGCAAAGGTCCTGCCGAATAGGGCCCCGGTTCCGCAGCCCCGACTTCCAATGTGACGATCTGGTCGCCCACTGCAGCCCTTACTGCCGCCGCATCCGTAGTCGTACCTATATCATACATCTGGTATCCCTTGGACGCAGCACTTACCGTACTGACGATATCCTTCGCATAAGTAGATATCCAGAGCTGCTCCAACGCATAGGGACTTACATTCCGGAACGCGTTAAACGTCCCCGCCGGTGCCGCTATGACCGCAAAGGTATCAAAATTGCTGCTGTCCACTGTCAGCGTCACCGGATTCGGATCCAGATCTCCCAGAATCTCCAGCCCTCCGTCCTGCTTTATGCTGATCACCGCATAGTCCTTTGTCGGATCACTGCCGTTTGGAAGCACCATCCCGACCCTGACGGGGCTAACCATTCCCACTACATCCTGCGTCCAGCCTTCCTCCGTGTAGAATTCCATGTCCATGTCCAGAATTCCCACCACATGGCCGCCCAGAGATGCCGCCATATTACTAAAGGTGTTCCGCGCCTGCTCACCGCACTCACTGTCCGTCACATTCAAACGCACACCGACATTCAGTTCCAGCTGCTCCCAGCTTATGCCTGCATACATTTTCACCGTTGCCTGAGGTGTCTGTATACTGACATTGGAAAATGTCTTGGAATAATTCGCTGTATATACCCTGACATCATTCCAGTTTTTGGAATAGTCCGGTGCCGCCTCTGTCTGCAATTTTGATGCCGGTGCCGCAAACACGCACAGGGACATCGCCGCAGCCATTATTACTGCCACCACTCTTTTTACTCTCATAAAGACCTCCCATCCGGAAATACCCGTCTGATTTAATAAATACTTCTATCGTTATCAGCATATCAAATCTGTCTTGCAAATACAAGTAAATTAACGTATTGTTCAACAAATTTTAATAATTAAGGAAATGTTTTCCTTAAATTCACACATTTCTACACGCCTCGCGGCATAGTGCAAAATCTCAGGCCCCTACTTTTTCTCCAACATTTTCTTAATATATTGTCCCGTATAGGACAGCGGATTTTCCACCACTTCTTCCGGCGTTCCGCGGGCGATGACCTGTCCGCCGCCGTCTCCGCCTTCCGGTCCGATATCAATGATGTGATCCGCCGTTTTGATCACATCCAGATTGTGCTCGATCACCACCACCGTATTTCCGCCCTCTGTCAGTCTGTGCAGAATCTCCACCAGTTTGTGCACATCTGCAAAATGCAGTCCTGTGGTGGGTTCGTCCAAAATATAGATCGTCCGGCCCGTACTCTTTCTGGAAAGTTCCGTGGCAAGCTTCACACGCTGAGCCTCTCCGCCGGAAAGCTCCGTGGAAGGCTGTCCCAGTTTAATATAAGAAAGCCCCACGTCATACAGCGTTTCTATCTTTCTGCGGATGCTCGGCACATTCTCAAAAAATCCAAGCGCTTCCTCCACCGTCATATCCAGCACGTCAAAAATACTTTTCCCTTTATATTTTACATCCAGTGTTTCCCTGTTGTAGCGTTTTCCGCCGCAGACCTCGCAGGGTACATATACATCCGGCAGAAAATGCATTTCTATCTTTAAAATGCCGTCCCCCGAGCAGGCTTCGCAGCGTCCGCCCTTGACATTAAAGCTGAAACGCCCCTTCTTATAACCCTTCGCTTTGGCATCCGGCGTTGCCGCAAAAAGATCCCGGATCATATCAAAGACACCGGTATAGGTAGCCGGATTGGAACGGGGCGTCCGCCCGATCGGGGACTGATCGATGCTGATCACTTTATCAAGCTGCTCCAATCCCAAAATGTCATCATGGTCACCGGCGATCGTCCTTGCCCTGTTCAGACTCTTTGCCAGATGTTTATACAAAATCTCATTGACAAGAGAACTTTTTCCGGAACCCGACACACCTGTCACACAGGTCATAATCCCTAATGGGATATCCACATCAATATTTTTCAGATTGTTTTCTCTTGCTCCCTTTACCGTCAGAAACCCGGCCGGCGTCTTCCGCTCCGCCGGTACCGGTATCTGTAGTTTTCCGCTCAGATACTGTCCTGTAATGGATTCCTCCACCTGGCAGATTTCCTCCGCTGTCCCCTGTGCGATCACTTTCCCGCCACGTGAGCCGGCTCCCGGCCCGATATCAATGATATGGTCCGCAGCCCACATAGTATCTTCGTCATGCTCCACTACCAACAGCGTATTTCCCATATCTTTCAGGTTCTTCAGCGTCTTTATCAGCTTATCGTTATCTCTCTGATGCAGGCCGATACTGGGTTCATCCAAAATATAACAGACCCCCACCAGTCCGGAACCAATCTGAGTAGCCAGCCTGATCCGCTGCGCCTCCCCGCCGGAAAGTGTGGCAGTTGCCCTTGTCAGCGACAGATAATTCAGGCCCACATCGATCAGGAAGCCTACCCTTGCACGGATCTCCTTTAAGATCTGCTTTCCGATCAATTCCTGCTGCTTCGTCAATTTCATTTCCTGCAAAAATGCATGGAGCTCGCCAAGCGACATTGCCGTCAGCTCATAAATATTTTTATCATACACCGTAACTGCCAGAGATTCCAGCTTCAGCCTTCTCCCGCCGCAGAGCTTACAGGGTGTAACCCGCATATATTCTTCATACTCTGCCTTTGCAGTCTCCGAATAGGTTTCCCGGTAACGCTGCTCCACGTTTTTCACAAGCCCCTGAAACGCCACCGGATAGATGCCTTCCCCCCTCTGTCCTTTATAATGCACTTTCACTTCTTTTCCGCCCGTACCCGAAATCAGCACCTCCCTGATCTCCGGCGCAAGTTCCCTCCAGGGCGTATCCATACTGAAACCGTATTCCGCCGCCAGCGCCTCCAGCAGCGCATGCGTAAAGCTTCCCTTATCCTTGCTGGACTGCCATCCCATTACCTGAATCGCGCCGCCGTTTAAACTCAGGGATTCATCCGGAACCATCAATCTCGCGTCAAATTCCATCTTATACCCCAGTCCGAAGCAATCCGGGCAGGCGCCGAAGGGATTATTAAAGGAAAAACTTCTCGGCTCTATTTCCGTAATGCTGATCTCACAATCCGGGCAGGCAAAACTCTGGCTGAAAGTAAGGCTCTCTCCATCAATGATATCCACGATCGCCAGTCCGTTCGCCAGTTCCAGTACATTCTCCAGCGAGTCCGTCAGACGTCTCTCGATCCCTTCCTTAATAACAAGTCTGTCAACTACGATTTCTATAGAGTGTTTGATATTTTTTTCCAGCTTGATCTCCTCCGACAGATCGTACAGATTGCCGTCCACACGCACGCGTACATAACCGCTCCGGCGCGCCCGCTCCAACACTTTTTCATGCCGGCCCTTTCTGCCCCTCACCACCGGTGCAAGAAGCTGGATCCTGGTGCCGCTTTCCATATTCAGAATATAATCCACCATCTCATCCACGGTAGTCTTATGGATCTCCCTGCCGCACTTCGGACAATGGGGAATGCCGATTCTGGCGTAAAGCAGTCTGAAATAATCATATATCTCCGTCACCGTCCCCACCGTGGAGCGGGGATTCCTGTTGGTGGACTTCTGATCTATGGATATGGCAGGAGAAAGTCCTTCAATCTTCTCCACATTCGGCTTCTCCATCTGTCCCAGAAACTGCCTCGCATAGGAAGACAACGATTCCATATAGCGCCGCTGTCCCTCAGCGTAGATCGTATCAAAAGCCAGAGACGATTTTCCAGAACCTGACAGTCCTGTCAGTACCACGAACTCATTCCGCGGTACATCCACATCAACACTCTTCAGATTATGTTCATTTGCGCCCCGGATCTTTATATACTCTCTGGGGCGCATCTTTCTATTCTCTTCCATCACTTTTCTCCTCTTCCGATTCCAGAAAATTTCTCTATCTATATAAAATCAACATACAGCGCCGTCACAGCACAGCACGTTACCGTTCAAAACAGACCTATTCCCGCGGTAATTCCGCAAAGCGCCTGCGCTATTCTCTGTCGTTCAATATTTTCTTCAATTCCAGCATCTTATCGCGCAGTTCCGCCGCTGTCTCGAAGTCCAGATCCGCCGCCGCCTTTTTCATCTTCTTCTGCACTTCCGCCACCAGTTTTTCCAGTTCCTTCAGATCCATAGATTCAGGATCTTTCTCAAACCGTACCTCTTCCTTCGCCACTGTCCTGGAAATACTGATCAACTCCCGGACAGCTTTCCGGATCGTCTGCGGCGTAATGCCGTGCTCTTCATTATAAGCCTGCTGCAGCCTCCGGCGCCTTTCGGTCTCCTCCAACGCCGCCTGCATGGAATCCGTTATCACATCCGCGTACATCACCACATGGCCGTCCGCATTTCTCGCCGCACGTCCGATGGTCTGGATCAGCGAGGTTTCCGAACGCAGAAATCCCTCCTTGTCCGCATCCAGTATCGCCACAAGGGAAATCTCAGGGATATCAAGGCCCTCCCTGAGCAGGTTTATCCCCACCAGCACATCAAAGACATCCAGACGCATATCCCGGATGATCTCGGCCCTCTCCAGTGTATCAATATCGGAATGCAGGTACTTCACACGGATACCCACATCTTTCATATATTCTGTCAGGTCCTCCGCCATCCGCTTTGTCAGCGTCGTCACCAGCACCTTATTTTTCTTTTCCGTTTCTTTCCTGATCTCGGAGATCAGATCGTCAATCTGCCCCTCCACCGGGCGCACCGACACTTCCGGATCAAGCAGGCCGGTAGGGCGGATGATCTGTTCCGTCCGCAGCAGTTCATGTTCCGCTTCATACTTAGAAGGCGTGGCAGACACGAACATCATCTGGTCGATATGATCTTCAAATTCCGAAAAATTAAGCGGCCTGTTATCCAGCGCCGAAGGCAGCCGGAAACCATATTCCACCAGTGTCGTTTTCCGGGAGCGGTCCCCCGTGTACATTGCACCGATCTGGGGCACCGTCATATGGGACTCGTCGATAATGATCAGAAAATCATCCTTAAAATAATCCATTAAAGTAAACGGCGTCGCCCCTGCCTCCAGTCCGTTCAAATGTCTGGAATAATTCTCGATCCCGGAACAAAAGCCGGTTTCCCGCAGCATCTCGATATCAAAGTTTGTCCGCTCGGAGATCCTCTGCGCCTCCAGCAGCTTGTCCTCGCCTTTAAAAAACCGGATCTGATCTTCCAGTTCTTTCTCAATATTATCGCAGGCCGCATTAATCTTTTCCGGCGCCACTACATAGTGCGAAGCCGGAAAAATGGAAATATGGCTCAGTTCCGCGTGGGGCGCTCCGGTCAGAGGGTCCACCTCCATGATCCGGTCGATCTCATCCCCGAAAAACTCGATCCGGATCAAATAGTCCCCGCCCTGCGCCGGATAAACCTCTATCGTATCTCCCCTGACCCGGAACGTTCCCCTCTCTACATCCATATCATTCCGGTTGTACTGAATCGCGATCAGTTCTTTCAGCACCTCATCCCGATCCTTCTGCTGCCCGGGCCGCAGAGATACTATCAGTTCCTGATACTCATCCGGGCTTCCCAGACCGTAGATGCAGGATACACTCGCCACCACGATCACATCCCGCCGCTCAGAAAGAGACGCCGTGGCGGAGAGCCGCAGCTTGTCGATCTCTTCATTGATGGCGGAATCTTTTGCGATATAGGTATCTGTAGAAGGCACGTAGGCTTCCGGTTGGTAATAGTCGTAATAGGACACAAAATATTCTACCGCGTTATTGGGGAAAAACTCTTTGAACTCACCATAGAGCTGTGCCGCTAATGTCTTATTGTGCGCTATTACCAAAGTCGGCTTGTTCATCTGTGCGATCACATTCGCCATGGTAAAGGTCTTCCCGGAACCCGTAACCCCCAGTAAAGTCTGGAATTGGTTGCCTTCTTTGAAGCCTTTCACCAATGCTTCTATCGCCTGCGGCTGGTCGCCGGTGGGCTGGTATTCGCTGTGTAATTTGAAGATGCTGCCGCCCTTTGCAGCGTCTTCATGAGCAAGCAGCGCAGCGGATTGCGAATATCCATTTTTTTGTGCAGTCTGCACAAATATCACCTCCATGAATTCAATGCGAATGAGGCATTCGCATAGTAAAAAAGTTCGTCTATCAGGCAGAAATTCGTCGAGCCGCATCTTCTATTTTTCCGAAAACAGAGCTTCGACGAATTTGGGTTACTCATTTTTGTTTTCCAAACTGTACGGAAGTAGTAAAACCATACGGACAATCTATACTCTGTAGCACCTATGATCTTTGCTCTGTAAACTTCGCATATTATAACACACTCTTTTTTTCTTGTCTACAGAATTAGAACATTTGTTCTTTTTGTTTCTATTCTTATCCAAATTTTTATTCCTTTTCTTTCAATCCAAATTACAAAAAACAGCTATGAGTTTCCCCATAGCTGCACGCCTCTCCACATATTTCAACAGAAAAAAACTTCTATTTCCCCAACATTGCTCCATCTGGCTATAACTTTTTCAGCAAAATACCTTTATCCTTATCCGATATCTGCATAGCTATCATAGCCTGCTCCGAAGTCCATTTCATAGACTCCATTTTCAACTTTTATCCGCCGCCTTTTTCTCCGATCCCCGCAAAATCAGTTTCGGGGGCAAGATCACGTGCTTTGTCTCCTTCTGGCGCCTTGGTTCCTTCAATCTTTCCAACAATATGTTCATCGCCGCCCTTCCCATCTCCCACATGGGCTGCGCTATTGTACTCAATTTTTTAGAAATCTCATTTCCACACAGATCGTCAAAAGAAATAACCGCTATATCCTGCGGAATCATCATCCTCCTCTCCTGGATCAGTCTGTAGCACCCGTTCATCATCACTACATTCGCCACAAAAACCGCTGTGGGCGGATCCGGATCATCCAACAGCTTTTTCATCGCCTCATATCCGCCCTCCACCGTAAACTTTCCATCCTGTATATATCTTTCGGGAACCGGAAGGTTGTTCATAAACATCGCTTTTTTATATCCTACGATCCTGTCTTTTCCGGTCAGAGAGGATTCTGTTCCCGCAACCGTGGCAATTTTCGTGTGCCCGTTTTTAATAAGCGCGCTGGTACCCTCAAACGCCCCCGTCACATTGTCCAGAAACACCGCGTCAAAATTCGAATACGGCAGATCTCTGTCCACTAGGACAACCGGAATCCTCAGGCCTTCCAGCGCAGATATCAATTCATAATTTATTTTTTCCGTATCCATGATCGGCGTGATGATCACCGCCTTAAACGGCACTTTTTCAAACAGTGCGAGCGCCCTCTTTTCTCTGTCCTGCTTTTCCTGTGCGTCAAAAATCAAAACCTCGTAGCCGTTTTTATCCGCCACATCCGTAATTCCTTCGATAATATGCACATTAAATTCATTTTTCAGATCGGCTGTCAACACCCCTATCACATTTGTATGGATCCTCATGTCATTCTGCATAAAGGAAGGCTTATATTTCAGCTCCTTACACGAATTTATGACAAGGTTCCTCGTTTCATCGCTGACATACCCCTTCTTTGAAATCACGCGTGAAACCGTTGAAAGTGACACATTCGCATGTTTCGCCACATCACGCATCGTAACCTTCAAAGCACCACCTCTTTCCCGGTACAGGCATGCTCAAAAGCACCTCTGTCCTCACACTCATTCCGTACCGGCAGCCCACCCTTTAAGCGCATAGATCTCCACTGCATTTTTGTACATGATCCTTTCCACCATCTGCCCGGCAATCTCTTCACTCAGATAATTTTCTTTTATCTTTTCCGATAATACCTCGTACATCAGACGCCTGAACAGTAATACCGCGGAATAAGAATTCTCCACATGGCGGCAGTCTCCCCCCCAGGTCATCTTATTCATGGGTACTAGATCAAACCATTCTCTCGCCGCCTGTTTTGCCGCCGCATATCCGATCTGAGGAAGCCATGAAAAATCCAGGTATACATTAGGAAACTTTTTCGCTACCACACCGGCTTCTCTACAAAACGGATATCCCCCATGCAGCATGGTAAATCTGTTATCGCCATATTTCAAAAACAACGGGTTCAGTTTCAGCGGATCCGAATTTCTGATCGTATTTTCATTCAGAGCCTGCATCCCCGTATGAAACTGGAACGGCATGCCCTGCTCCCCTGCCCGCCGTACCAGATAGTGGATCATATAATTCTGTACTTCCAGCTTTTCCGTTTCGCAGCCTGTCCCCTGCAATATATTTTTTAAATTTTTATTTGCCTTTTCCCTCTTACACTCCTCAATATCCAGGGTTCTGAAATACGCGGCCACCGATTTATAGCTTACCGCCCCGCTCTCCTTTGACTTCCTGATAAAAAGCTCCATCAGCTCGTCCAGGGAATCTACGCTTTCAATCTTCACCGAATACATTTCTTCCAGTTCCGCCCTTGCACTGTCAAACACAACATGCGTGAGCGGATCGATCCTGGAAACCCTCTCAAAAAACTCCTTCTCAAATACGGTATCTTTTATGGACGGCAGGCCTTTCTCTTTCCAGTCGCCGATCTCAGAGTCCATCGTCCTGTCCATGTCCAGCATGCAGTATGCGATGTCTGCCTTCTCATGCAGAACATACTCATACCAGTCACGCCCCGATTCAGCCGCCTTATATAAAAGTTCATTCAATTCCTTCCAGTTGGAATCATCGATCTCCTTTATGGAGGTACCAAACAAATCATTCAGCGCCTTGATCAGGCAGCGGTAATATGTTGTATTTCTGACCCTGTCAAGATAAGGGCACAGCATTTTCCAGCGTTCTTCATCTCCGTATTCAGGCGAAAACATTTCATCCCTTGCCCCTGCGGATATCATGTCGTCGTGCAGATATGCTTCGCCTAGCAATTCGATCAGGCCCCGTCTGTGCTTTTTCAGTTCGCCGGACGAAATAATATGTTCGTGTGTATCACTGATCTCCTGCGTTTCAATCTTCTGCCACAATCTCTCGTTCATAAGCTCTTACATCCTTTCTTCTGCAGGCGGCCGCCCTATAAAGATCGGCCGCCCGCGCTCTTTCCCTCATGGTCTGCCCCTGTTTCCGGGTCTTCTTTAAAAATCAAATTCATTGATATTTTCCGAAGTAAACACCGTGGTGCCGATATAGAGATTCTTATCTTCATCTATCTTGATCCCTTCGCCTCCTTCGTACAAAACATCTCCCTCCGCAGGCTCCGTTCCGTTGAGATGGCCGACTGCAACTTTTACGGCGATATACCCCATAGCATAGGGATCCCACAGAACCGTCCTCTCCAGTGTTCCGTTTTCATAGTATTCCTTTACAGAGTTCGGCGTTGCGGCCCCTACGATCGCGACCTCACCCGATTTTCCCGCCTGCTCTACGGCCGCCGCGGCTGAGGGAGTCTCTCCTGCCGCCACACCCAGTATTCCCTTTAATTCCGGATAACTTGCAAGCAGATTTTCAGCATTTACAAACGCCTGCTGCTGATCGTCTCCGCTCTCCACCGTCGTCACGATCTTAATATCGGGATACTCTTTTAAAATATTCTTATACCCTTCCAGAATCTGATTATGATTGTATGCCCCGAGAGACCCGGTCATAAAAGCAACTTCCCCGGACTCTCCCATAATATCGACAAGTTCCGCTGCCATCATCTCTCCCAGGCCCACCTGAGTATTTCCGGCAATGCAGTAGAGCCTGTCGCTGTCCGGCACATCCGAATCATAGGTGATAATGGGAATACCCGCCTCAGAGGCGCGTTCCAATGCCGGCAGCAAAGTCGTCTCATCATTCGAAGCGACCACGATCGCGTCGACCCCCATCGTAATATAATTGTCGATAATGGACGCCTGTTCCTCTGCTGAAGCCGTTGTCGACGCCTGCAGTTCCACCCTGACATTCAGATCTTCCCCTGCTTTCTTACACCCCTCGTTTGCATAATCCCAATACGGCGATCCCACCATTTTCGGTGCAACCCCTATCACATATTCCTTTTTCTCCGTCTCGGCCGTCTGCCCCTCATCATCCCGGTTCTCCGTTTTTGGACTATTGTCTGAGGTTTTTGTCCCACAGCCTGAAACGACAGCCGCCACCGTCACCATTACCATCATCATTACTGCAATCACTCTTTTTTTCATAGCTTTCTCTCCTTTCAACTATCCGTTCTTTTTCATCATCAATAAACCTTTTTTCTCATGCTGCTGTTTTAAAATATTGTTGATCAGGATTGTCACGATCAAAACGACCCCAATGAATATCATCTGTGTGAGGGAACTCACCCCCATCAATCCCAGTCCGTTTTTCAGCGAAGCAATGATCAGGAATCCAAACAGCGTCCCTATCATGTTCCCTTCTCCCCCCGATATGCTTGTCCCGCCGATTACGATCGCGGCGATCGCTTCCATATGATACCCGTCCCCCGAATCCGGATAACTCGTCATCATCCTCGATGCCAGAAAGATGCCTGCCAGAGATGACATAAACGCGCTGAACATGTAGACCGCAAATTTCACCTTCTTTACGTTAACACCCGCAAAGTATGTGCTCTGCTCATTATTTCCGATCGCATACAGGTGCATACCCCAGGTTGTTCTTTTTAACATCCATTGTCCTGCAAACATTAAAACAAACAATAACAGAATGGTATTGTTTATACCGGCGATCTTTCCGTAGCTGACCGCCTTAAATGATTTGTCGAATCCGCTGATCGTCCACCCCTCCGTCAGAAGCCTGCATATCGCTCTGACCAGTACCATTGTGCCGATCGTAATGATCATCGGATTGGAGTTCTCAAGTTTTATTACCATGATGCTGTTCAATACACCGACGGAAAGTCCGCCCAGAAGCGCCAGCAGTATTGCCGCCGGAATATCAACCCCCATATTTACGGCAAAAATCCCTGTCAGCATGTTGGTCAGCCCGGTAATAGATCCCACAGACATATCCATTCCCGCCGTGAGGATCACGCACGTCATGGAAATACATACCAGCCCTATCTCAAAATTGCTGAGGATGATATTTTTAAAATTGCCTGCTGTCAGAAATTTCGGGTTTCCCGCTGTCATCGCCGCACATATAACCGCGAAGATCATGATCAGGCACAGCTCTCTCGGAAGCGTTTTAATCTTTTTATTCATTTCCCGCCACCTCCAATGAATTTTCATATTTCCCTCTGAACATATTTACAAAAAGCGCCAGCAATATCAGCCCTCCGGTCACTACCCCCTCCATGAAAGAAGATACCCCGAGTATCACCATACCGTTTTTGATCGCAGTAAGCAGCAGGGCTCCTAAAAACGCACCGACAGGAGATCCTTCTCCGTTGAAATCCGCACCGCCTATCATCGCCGCAGAGATCACTTCAAATTCCATCCCCTCGCCGGCGTTGGACTGTACAGATCCCATTCTTGCCGCATAAATGACCCCTGCAACACCCGCAGCAAATCCGCAGACCGTAAACGTGAGAATTTTAATCTTTGTTATGGAAATTCCCGAAAGTACCGCCGCCTCCGCATTTCCTCCGATGGCTTTGACCTGTCTTCCGATCGGCGTGTAATTGCTGAATATATATCCTGCCGCCAGAACCGCCAGCAGCAGAAAAAACGGTACCGGTATCCCCGCCACGGAGCCCTGCCCCAAAAATGTGAATTCACGCGGAAGGTTCGTCAGCCATTTCGCACCCGATATCTGGAGCAGCAGCCCCCGTATGATATAGGATGCCGCAAATGTAGCGATCAATTCTTTTATTCCGAGCTTTGTCACTATCAGCCCGTTGAGCATCCCCAAAAATGAACCTGCCACCACCGCGCTTCCGACTGCGATGACAACATGATGCCCGGATATCATCATCTGCGCTGCGATCGTAGACGACACCGCCAGAATCGCACCGACAGAGACATCGATGCCATTGCACATAATGACATACACAACTCCGATAGCCATGATGCCCAGGATACAGGCCTGCCTGAACAGTCTGACCAGGTTTGCCCCCGACACGAAAGCCGGGTCGGCAATCCCGAAAATGATGACTACTGCGATCAATGCCGCGGCGATCCCTATTTCCTCATGCTGAACCAGATTTATTTTTATCTTTTTCCCCATCTATTCATCCTCCTTCATCACCCCAGCATCTTCTCTGTCAGTTCCTCGACCGTCGTCTGCATCGGATTGACTGTTTCTCTGATCCTGCCCTCTTTTATGACTGCCACCCTGTCGCACAATTCCATTGCCTCAGGCACCTCCATCGTAGCGACAATAATAGCCATCCCCTCGTCTGCAAGCCTGTAGAGAAGCTTGCGGATCTCCTCCTTTGCCCCGATATCCAACCCTCTGGTCGGCTGGTCCAGGATCAGCACTTCCGGGTCTGTCGCCAGAGAACGCCCGATAATCGCTTTTTGCTGGTTGCCGCCGCTCAGATAATTGATATTCTGTTCCCCGGAAGGGGTTTTAACCCTTAATACGTCAATATATTGATCTGTGACCTCCCCCTGTTCCTTTTTGTTGATCCTCCATGATCTCTTATTCAACAGCCAGGATATGGTAACATTTTCCTTCACTGACATATTTGTCAGAATCCCTGTCTTTTTTCTGTCCTCGGAGATATATGCAATTTTTTTCTGCAACGCGTCGTAAGGAGATTTCATGCTCACGGGTTTTCCGTCCAGCTCAATCGCTCCGCTCTGAGGCTGTCTGATCCCGAACAGAGTGGTTCCGATCTCGGTTTTGCCCGCTCCCAGCGGTCCCAGCAATCCCAATATCTCACCCTTCCTTACTTCAAAGCTGATATCCGAATATCCCGGCACCATTGTCAGGTCTTTAACCCTGAGCTTTACGTCCCCGAACCTGCGCACGCCTCTCTGCCTGTCTTTCATATTGAGCTGCATATCCTGCCCTGTGATCATGCGGGAGATTTCTTTCTCGCTCATTTCTCCCCTGTCCTTTGAACATATCAGTTTTCCGTCGCGCAGCACGGTGATACTGTCTGCCAGATCGAAGATTTCTTCCATCCGGTGGCTGATATAAATGATGCTCACCCCCTTCTGTTTTAATGTCCGGATCACCTTAAATAAATTCTGCACCTCAAGATTTGTCAGCGCGGCGGTAGGCTCGTCCATGATCAGAATTCTGACATTGAGCATAAGAGCCTTCGCGATTTCCACAAGCTGTTGATTCGCCACAGTCAGATACTTGATCTTTGTATCTAACGGCAATGTGATCTCCATCGTGTCGAGTATCTCCTCCACATGGCTTCTGATCTTTTTCCACGGAAGTATCCTTCCGCTGAATGGGACAAGATGGAGGGAAAACGCAATATTCTGCAAAACCGACAGATTGGGAAACAGATTAAATTCCTGGTGTATTGTTCCGATTCCCAGCTGCTGTGCGTCAAAAGGGGTATGGATCTTAACTTCCTTCCCTTCCATGTAAATGCTGCCCTGTGTCGGCGTATGGACGCCGGATATCACTTTTATCAATGTGGATTTGCCCGCACCGTTCTCACCGAGCAGGGCATTGATCTCTCCTTTCCGCAATACGTAAGTCACATTGTCGAGAGCCCTTACCCCGGGAAATATCTTGGAGATATTTTTCATTTCCAGCAACATATCCATCTTTCTTCCCCTCCTCTCACAGATCTTCCAGCCCAAAATCGTACAGGATCCCCTTTCTGGGCACCCCCTGCTCATTCCAGCCCATCATCCCATAATAAGTTTTCATACACTCCTCAAACTTTATTCGGTCGAGCTTTACGCCCTTATGCATGCCGAAATCGATCTCCTCCTCAAAAAAACGATCCGGCAGCCTGTCATCTGCTGCGCTCAGCCCCTCCCTGACATTGTAAATTCTGAAAATATGCTGTTTTAATTCTCCGATCCGCATAATCTCATATGAGGATGTTTCCCATCCTGTTATATCCGCAACCAGTTCAGCCATATTTTCCAGACTCAGGACCCTGGTCGGCGCCGTTGAAAAAAGACAGATCCCGAGTCCGTCGGAAGCAGCCCAAAGATTACTGAGCATCTTATAATTATGCACCTTCTTCTCCCCCAGATACTCCATGGGTATACGTTCTCTGATCCCCAATGTCCTGCAGTAATCCAGCGTATGCGCCCAGCCTACCCTTGTATCAAAATCCCAGTCGTGCTCACATATCTCATATCTCGGACCTACTGCCGCTGTCGCAAAACCTAACGCAAGGTTGGTCTGGCTTCTCGGTTCGATCGGGGTCATCTCGTTTCCTTTCACTGTCAGAGCATAATTCTTTGCCCCGCCTCCGATCTTTTCGGCTGCCCTCGCGCTGCCCTCCGCAAGCGTATCTCCGATTCCCTTCCGGTATGCGATCGCTTCCGCTATCTTCTCAAGATCCGCACTTTCACCGAATGTGAAGTTTAATTCTGTTTCCTTCAGTATTCCCCTCTGCGAACACTCCTGCGCAAAGGAGATAACATATCCCAGAGAGTTCGGATCCAGCCCCAGATCATTGCAGAGGACATTGAGCCCTACAACTCTTCCGGCACTTGCATTTCCGACGTTAGGTCCCAGCGCCCCCGCAATCTCCTGGTGAATGCCGCCCAGCTTCTCCTTCGCCTCATCCTCCGCGTAAACCTTAATGCAGTTATTCGGGCATCCGGGGCATCCCGCCTCCCCTCTGTAGTAAGGCTCAAACATTTCCGGCCTGAAACGATCCAGATAGCTGCAGGCTGCCGACTGGTAGTTGTTTACACTGACAGAGGCATCGATACCGTGGGTATGTATCCACACGCCGAACCCCGGAAAATCATACTGCCATTTGGACAGCACATTCTCCATCATCTTCTTTTTAAACCATATCTGATACTTCTCCAGATGATCCGGGTTATTCACCCCGGGAAGCTTTCCTCCTTTGATGACCACCGCCTTCAGATTTTTACTTCCCATCACTGCCCCCATCCCTGTGCGGGAGGCTTCATGACACCAGTCGCTGATAATATTGGCAAATCGCACCCTGTTTTCTCCTGCCGGTCCGATCACCGCCGCATGGATATCTGTACCATACTCCTCCATCAGAATATCCATTGTCTCGGAAACGGTTTTCCCCCATATTTTTTCAGCGCACTTGAGCTCCGCCCTGCCGTCTTCCAGATATAAGACCGACGGCGCTTCGCATTTCCCGTTTAAAATGATCCCGTCATACCCGGTCTTTTTCAGAGCCGCTGCAAAAGGCCCCTCTGATCTCGCCTCCCCTATCCCTCCGGTCACAGGCGACTTTCCGCACACCGTAAACCTGGCAAGGCCCGCGTATTCATGCCCGCTGACTACGCTTGACATAAACATCAATAAATTTTCTTCGGAAAAAGCGTCCGTATTCTTTTTTGTTTTTGTCAACAGAAAGTATGCTCCCATAATGCCATGTCCCACATATTTTCTGTAAAAATTCTCATCCGGCTCCTCTATCTGTGTGAAACCGGAAGACAAATTCATAAATAACAATTTCCCGTGGTATCCCTTCACTCTCTTCTCCTCCTGCAACAAGTTTCTGTGAAAATTTTCCTTTTTTCAGCCAGATATTATCTGTTTATTTCTCCTCCTCCCCTTTGTTTTCCGTTATTTCAGATAAATAATAAAATTTTTTAAATACATTTTCAATATATCTGCAACATTGTGACTTTTGTTCCATATATTCTGACTTTTGTTTCATATCTCTAAATATCACCGTGCCCATTTATAGCGCTCATCCGAAAAACAGATCATACTGATGATCAATATACCTTCTGCCAAAGAAGAGTAAGCGTCAAATCCTTCGCTCCCTATAAATTGAAGCGCCGCTTATTTGCGGCGCTTACTGTAGCAGTCAGCTGGAAGTGTCTTTGACCACGGCATGAGCGGTTCCAGTCTTGATTCTTCTATCTTTCCATTTGCATAAATGAGTTGGGGCAGCTCTGTCAATAGATGTCTCACATAATGATAAACATTTAGATCGTTCGCACGGGCAGTTTCGGTAAGGCTGTAGATAATGGCGCTTGCCTGTGCTCCCCGTACTGTATTTATCGTTACCCAGTTCTTGCGTCCGATTGTAAAATTTCTCAGGGCCCGTTCACTGGCAGAATCGTCAATCGGTACTTCTCCATCCGTGAGAAATACTTTGAGATATTTCTCCTGATTCAGACAATAGTTTAATCCTTTGGCGGTTTCTCCCTTCGGCAGAACTTTCTGGTCAGCCAATGTTTCACGGATCCACGCAAAGAACTCCTCAACCAGCGGTTTGATTGAGGCCTGCCGTTCTTTGAAACGTTCTTCCGGGGTCAGGTCTTTCAGCGCTCCCTCCAGATCATAGATGGCTTCGATTCTTACGAGCGCCTTGTATGCAATGGATGACCGGACTGCTTTCTGGTTCCCTTTGCCGAGTGCCTTGATGGCATTGGCAAAATGGCGCCTTGCATGTGCCATGCAGTTTGCGTTTGTCACCCCCTCCAGATCCCGTTCCAGTTTATGGTACTGTTCCAGACCGTCTGTCATGAGAAATCCGGTAAAATCTTTATAATACTCTTTGG
>Ga0137308_101894_pt1 | contig 17069 bp, 17 predicted proteins | sample Inofrocosms_June_FD_97181 | JGI IMG/M metagenome (GOLD analysis project Ga0137308, IMG submission 97181) | Mouse cecal microbial communities from Vienna, Austria - N-Acetylneuraminic and N-Acetylglucosamine D2O microcosms_June | ecosystem: Host-associated > Mammals > Digestive system > Large... | reverse complement strand
ACCGTACATAAGCATTGTAAAAGGGATTATAACAAAACGCCTGCCGTTGTCCGAACAGTGGGGGTTCAGATTCCGACAGGCGTCCACTCTCGGATATTTTTTGTTATTTTTTACCGTTCGGAAGAACGATCCGAAGCTTGAACCATTCTTCGGTAATATCATAATCGAGAACGGCATTGTTTTTCCGGGCAAAGGCGGAAATGCTCCTTGTGCCTATTCCATGACCGCTTTCTTTTGAAACGGGAAGCCCGTCCTCATCAAAAGATATCGTTCCCTCATAGTTGTTGGCGATTTCTACGATGTACTGCTTGTTTTCGGTGGTTCTGATACGCAGCTTTTTTTGTTTACCAACGACCTTCGCGCAGGCGTTCACGGCGTTATCGAGAGCGTTTGCGACTGCGGCGGTGAAGTCTATAATGTCAATGTCGATATTTTCGGGCATTGAGAAATGCACATCCGTCACGACTCCCTTGCTTTCCGCGCATTCGATGTAATACGCTAAAATTGCGTTTGCGGTGGAGTTGGAACAATAGAAGACCTTTTTTGCATCGTCAAGCTTTTGACCTACCGAGCCGAGGTACTCCAGAGCGCCCGAGATATCTCCCGCCGTAAGCATATCCGATACAACGATATAATCATACCGCATATTATGTCTTAATATTTTGATCTGCTCCTCAGTTGAATTGATGGCTTCGAGCTGCTTTTGGAAGGATTCGCTTTGAGACAAAAGTATACCGTTTGTATATTCGGAAAGCTGCAAATTATACTGACTTAAAAGGCTGTGAAAAATTATCACATAGACCAGCAGCATTACCGCCGTAACGGCGTGAATGTATAACGTTGCTATAGGCGATCTCGTATAATGTTCGGGATAAGTTCCTATCAGGAAAAGCAGAATCGTAAAGCCTATAGGTACAAAGGTAAGTGTCCGCCAGCTTTTGTCTGGAAGATAATCCAACAGCATAAACTTCCTTCTCAAAAGCTTATATTCGGCAAAAATACACAAAGCATAGCTGCCGAGTCTTATCATCAAATCCACTATTTTTCCTCCGCCTAAAACGGTAACGGCGATAGTTTGTGAAACGGCAAGCATCACCGATATGCTCAGCTGCATAGTATAATTGAATATCGCCTGCCACGGTGAAAAGTTGGATATAAAATAAAGGACAAGCATTGCGGGAACAGACAGCGCGGGAATACAGAGCCGCAGCGTAACGACTAAACCGAGAAGTTTCATTGCGGCAAACGTATATATGCATACCCACAGCAGATATGACGCAAGCAGAATAATTATCTTCTTTGCTTTGCTTTGTATTTTCATGCAGGAGGACATCATGGCAAGCGTTCCGACCACAACGACCAATGCTTTTACCATATAATAAGTGATATCGTTTTCAAAGGTTATCACTGTACTTGCCTCCGTTCAACTCGTAGTCTATATATTTTTTCCTTGCCTCGGCATATTTTCTTGTGACCGGCAGAACCGTTCCGTCGGACATAACAAAGCCCACGGCGTTTACGGTTCTGATATGCTCCATATTTACAAGATAACTGGCGGAGCTCTTTACAAAAGAGCCGTTTTCAATATATTCCGCTATCATGCTGTCAAACGTTACGCGGAAGTAAATGCTTTCAAGGGTATCTCCTCCCGTAATATGATATATCATGCGATGGTTGTAGTATTCAATGTAAATAATATCCTCGGCGCATACTGAGGTCGTCCCCGCGGCGCACTTTAAAACAAAATGCCGTTTCGGCTTTCTTATATGGAAAAAGCAGTCCGAAAGCTCTGCTGTGATTTTTTCCTTTTCAACGGGCTTTATAAGGTAGGAAAATGCTTTTACCGAATAGGACTCCAAAGCGTAGTCCTTTGACGTTGTGAGGAAGATTATATACGCTCTGGGGGTTTTCCGTCTGAGGGCTTGCCCCAGCTCAATGCCGTTCATGTCGGGCATGATTATATCCAGTATGTAAATATCAGCATCGGTCTCCTCATGTTCGAGAAGCTCTCTGCCCGAGGAAAACGCGCTGATTTTTACGGGTATGTTAATTGCCCCGACATATTCGCTGATCATATCGCATATTTTTTCAAGCTCAGCGCTGTTGTCATCGCAGACTGAAATACGGTACATCGGCAGATCCCCCAGTAAAAAAGCGATTTACTATATTATACTACATTTATCGGCATATTGCAAGCAACGCTTATGTCAAATAAGTGATTTTCCCGTCATTTAAGTGATTTATATTGAAAACTTGATATGGATTTGCTAAAATGCTAAAGTAAAGCAAGGAGGGCGGGGGATATAACAAAACGCACTAATATGTACCAATTTGTAGAAAAAGCCTATAATGTGACGCAATGCAGACGCATTAAATTTCGAATATACATATTGGGCGAATGGCAAATACAGCACGGTTTTTTTATACATGCAAGGCGGAACGAAGTGCAGCGGAGTATTAACAACGGAAATTTTGGATTATTTAAAGTGTTCTGCTTTTGGTCAACCTTATATACACAGGCAATTTAAAATCGGGGCTGTTCTGGCTTCAGTGTGTTATAAACCTCTCCCGAAGAAAAATTATAAGGGTTTTCGCTTTAAAATATATTTGAGAAGGGGAAACGATCGATGGCAAACAAAAGATTTGGTTTGACCGGCAAAGTCACAGCGATGACGATATCGCCGCTTATTATACTTTCGTTCGTTATGTCGGTGTATATCGGATATTCGGGATACCGCAATGTTTGCGACGAGGTATCTCACGAAATGTCGGGCATATGCGTGAGCGTGTTTGAGATGCTTGAGCACAATCAGCGGTATGTGACGGAAAAATATGATTTTTTTAATGATAATCTGGATTTGTTTGACGGTATAACCGAAAGCACGGGAATATACATAACAATATTTGAGAGAGATGAGAGAAGGATCACCACGGTGACCAATGCGGTCGGAGAACGCGCCGTAGGCACAAAGGCAGCTTCCGAGGTTGTTGATACGGTTATAGGCAGGAAAGAAGAATTTTTTTCGGATAATGTGGACGTAAACGGCACGCCGTTCTTCGGATATTATATGCCGTTGACCGATTCGGGCGGAGCGGTCACGGGAATGGTTTTTGCGGGAAAAAGCCGCGAATCGGTGATGGCGAATCTGTTCAATTCGGTGGCGGGTTCGTTGGTGCTTTCATGGATAACTGCGCTGGCAGCGGGTCTGCTGAGCGTGCTGGTATCCAGGAGAATGGTAAACTCGCTGCTGTCGGCGGCAAACTTTCTCAAAATGATCTCTCAGGGTGATACGGAATGCGCGGCAGACAGCCGATTTGAAGATCGCCGGGATGAGATAGGCGATATGGGAATAAGCTCGGTCAAGTTTCAGCAGGCGCTGAAAAATCTGATTTCAAACGACCCGCTTACGGGACTTTACAACCGCCGCGCCTGCGGGATAAAAATGAACGATATGTGTATAAAAGCGGAGACGGAAAACGCCCCGTTTGTGGTGGCAATAGGCGACATCGACTTTTTCAAGTGGTTTAATGATAACTACGGTCACGCCTGCGGCGATGAGGTTTTAAAGGGTATTGCCGATATTTTGCTTAATGGGGTCAAGAATATAGGTTTTGCGGCGCGCTGGGGCGGCGAGGAATTTTTGTTGATTTTCGGCGTTCCGTATAAAGAGGCAACTGCGGCAATCAGTCGTATAATGGATAATATACATGATTATCGCTGCCGATACGAGGGCATGGAGCTTTCGGTAACAATGACATTTGGTATAGCGGATTATTGCGGAGGAACAGTGGACGCTCTGGTGAAAGCGGCGGACGATAAGCTGTACTATGGCAAAAATCACGGCAGGGACAGCGTTGTTGAATATATTCCGCAGGAAATTGAAGAGCAAAGTATCAAGAGACTCAGTGAAAGATAAATATGGTTTTATATTTTAAGGCAGCACCGCACAAGCTTTGTGCGATCAGACTGTATATAAAGGTTGACCTAAATTGGATTTTTTAAAAAATTCAAAATTTTTCATTCACTTTGTTTCGGAAGTTTTGCAAAAATTGTAACAAATTGCTATGAGGAAAAGCCTCCACATTGCACAGCATATAAGCTTTTTCTACAAGCTGAAATAAACATGGCGTTTTGCGGAGGAAATAATTATGACAAGCTGTGAAAACAAACGACCATGCCCGTGTACATACGATTGTCCGAGGCATGGAAAATGCTGTGAATGTGTAGCGCACCACCGCGACAATGATGAGGGCATACCGGGCTGCTTTTTTTCAGCGGAGGCAGAAGCTACCTATGACAGAAGCATACAGAATTTAGCAAAGGATCGCGGAATTATTGTTATGGAAAAAATAAAATGAAAAAGCTTTTAAGCATTATCGCACGATCTGCGTTAGCTGTCTGGACGTTCACAGGGTGCAATGCGAACGTGAATACCAGCTCGCCTGCCGAGGGTAAAAAAAGGCGTATTATATAGTAAATATGGCCGAAAGCGGCATTTTTACAAACTGCTCAAAATCTTTTGCTGTGGCCGCGTAAAACTCGGAATGACCGGCGATACTTTTTTTACGGACGACGACAGCGTAAGTTCAGGAAAACGGTTGCGGATTGCGCTTAAAACGGATATAACAAAGTATTATCGTGTTACAAACGATTGGCTTGTCGATTATATCGGGTATTATACTAATCTCTGTTTTGACTGTATACAAAATATAACAAAGTCTACAGTCAAAACAGAGTTACACCCTAAACACTAATATCGGTTTAAAAAGCCATTTTATCCACTTTTTTAAACCAATATTAGTATTAGTTATATATTTGAAATAAATTTATTTGGAGGTAAAACATATGAATATCATTAAAAATTCAGAGGCTAAAACCCTTAACATTGCGCTGGAGGGCAGATTAGACACAACGACAGCGCCGCAGCTTGAAGCGGAGTTCAAGCAGAGCATAGCCGACAACACCGAACTCAACCTTGACTTTGCGAAGCTGGAGTACATATCGTCTGCGGGTCTGCGCGTGCTGCTGGCGGCGCAGAAGGTGATGAACAAGCAGGGAAAAATGGTTATCCGCAACGTAAACGACGTGATTTCCGAAGTTTTCGAGGTGACGGGATTTGCGGATATTTTAACTATCGAGTGAGGAAAAGGGAAAAATGGATAAACAACTTTTTCGCAAATCGAGTATAGAGCGTGTGTCCTCGCCCGAGCAGCTTAACGATTATATCAAAGTATCAAATCCGGGCGTTTGGATGATCCTGGCAGCGATTATTGCTCTGCTTATCGGTGTTTGCGTGTGGGGTGTTTTCGGTCAGCTCGAAACTAAGATCGCCACGGCGGGAACGTGTGAAAACGGCGTTTTTACTTGCTTTGTAAATGAGGATGAAGCCGCGAAAATAAATTTGGGAATGACGCTGAACGTTGACGGAAACGAGCTTTCGGTTTCGGGAATTTCTTCAAAACCGATCTCCGTAAACGCGGAAATGGACAAATATTTGCTGCACCTCGGCAATTTTTCCGAGGGCGATTGGCTGTACGAAATAACCGCAAGCGGAGCGCTCGCGGACGGTGTTTACAAGGCTGATATCGTGACGGAAAGCGTATCGCCGGTGTCATTTATTTTGAATTGAGGTGGCTGTATATGAGTTTAAAAACCGTTAAACAGCCCAGAAAAAGCGCCGCGGCTCCCGGAGTCCGAGTGACAAAAGTCCCCGTAGTAATGCAGATGGAGGCTTTGGAATGCGGCGCGGCTTCGCTTACAATGATACTTGCGTATTACGGAAAGTGGATACCGCTCGAGCAGGTGCGCGCCGACTGCGGAGTATCCCGCGACGGCTCAAACGCGAAAAATGTCCTCAAGGCAGCACGGAGCTACGGACTGACCGCGAAGGGTTACCGCTACGAGACGGAGGATCTCAAGAAAAACGGAACGTTCCCCTGCATTATCCACTGGAATTTTAATCACTTTGTTGTGCTGGACGGATTTAAGGGAAATAAGGCATATCTCAACGACCCCGCAAAGGGCAGCTATTCCGTGCCTATGGAAACGTTCGACAAGTCGTTCACGGGAATTTGTTTGATGTTCGAGCCGTCGGAGAGTTTCGAGCCGGGCGGCAAGCCGAAAAGCGTGGTTTCGTTTGCAAAAAAGCGCTTAAAGGGCGCTGGCGCGGCGATCGCGTTCGTGATTTTAACCACCGTAATTACATCACTTATCGGGATCATAAATCCCGCGTTTTCAAGAATTTTTCTGGACAGACTGCTGACGGGGGAAAATCCCGAATGGTTCATGCCCTTTATTTTTGCGTTCGCGGGAATGGGCGCGGTGCAGCTGATTGTCGAGTGGATTCAGACCGTTTATTCGCTGAAGATAAACGGTAAAATGTCCGTAGTCGGAAGCACGGAATATATGTGGAAAGTTCTGCGTATGCCAATGGAATTTTTCTCGCAGCGAATGGCGGGCGATATTCAGCAGCGGCAGAGCATGAACGCCTCCGTGGCACGGTCGCTGGTGCAGACGTTCGCACCGCTTGCGCTGAACACCATTATGATGTTCTTTTATCTGATAGTGATGATACGTTACAGTCTGACGCTGACGCTTGTCGGATTGGCTTCAATTGTGATAAATATCGCGGTTTCGCGGATAATTTCCAAGAAACGAATTAACATCACGCGCGTGCAGATGCGCGATTCGGGAAAACTGGCGGGCGCTACCGTCGCGGGAATAGAGATGATAGAAACTATCAAAGCGAGTGGCGCGGAAAACGGATTTTTCGAAAAATGGGCGGGCTATCAGGCAAGCGTGAACACCCAGCAGGTGCGGTTTGAGCGTCTCAATCAGTACCTCGGGATGATACCTGCGTTCGTGTCGTCGCTGGCGAACACCGCCGTGCTTATCTTCGGTGTTTATTTCACGATAAACGGGGAGTTTACAGTGGGTATGATAATGGCTTTTCAGGGCTTTTTAGGCTCGTTCACCGCGCCTGCGCAGACGCTTATTTCCGCGGGGCAGACCTTACAGGAAATGCGCACGCAGATGGAACGCGTCGAGGATGTTATGGAATATCCCACCGATGTGAATTACGACAACGAAGCGGTTTCCGAAGACGAGGAGTACGACAAGCTATCCGGAAACGTTGAGCTGAAAAACGTCACCTTCGGTTACTCGCGCCTTGCCGAGCCGCTGATAAAGGACTTTAATTTAACGCTTAAAACTGGCAGCAGAGTGGCGTTTGTGGGAACCTCCGGCTGCGGAAAATCCACTCTATCAAAGCTTATTTCGGGCTTGTATAAGCCGTGGAGCGGCGAAATTTTATTTGACGGCAAGCCAATAGAAAATATAGACAGAAGCGTTTTCACGGGCTCTCTCGCGGTCGTAGATCAGGATATTATTCTGTTCGAGGACACTATCGCAAATAATATCAAAATGTGGGATAATTCGATAGAGGATTTCGAGATGATAATGGCAGCGCGTGACGCGCAGCTCCATGAGGATATTATGCGGCGCGACGGCGGATATAATTACAGGATAACCGAGGGAGGCAAGGACTTTTCGGGCGGTCAGCGGCAGCGTATGGAGATAGCGCGGGTTCTCGCACAAGACCCTACGATAATAATTCTTGATGAGGCTACTTCCGCGCTTGACGCGAAAACGGAATACGAGGTCGTGAAGTCCATAAAAGACCGCGGAATAACCTGTATTGTGGTGGCGCACAGATTGTCCACCATTCGCGACTGCGACGAAATTATTGTGCTGAACAACGGCGTTGTGGTAGAGCGCGGAACTCACGAAGAACTGTACGCGAAAAACGGCTTTTACACGTCGCTTGTGACTAATGAATAAAGGGGGCGCGAAAATTAAAAATGGGTTGGTTTGACGAACAGATAAAGCAGCGCAAGAAAAAAGACGACGATGCTTTCGCGGACTCCTTTGTCAATATTGCTGGAGCGGTAATGGGAAGCCGCGTTTCGGCGGCGCTGAACGACGAGCGGCAAATTGCGAAAAACGCGTTTGACGAGATACTGAGGTTTTTTCGCGTGAAAACCCGAGAAATTCCCGACAATATCAAGGACAGGAACGAGCAGCTTGAATACCTGCTCCGTCCGTACGGGATAATGCGCCGCGCGGTGACGCTCTCGAAAGGCTGGTACAAGGATGCAGTCGGCGCTATGCTGGGAGTTCGCAGGGCTGACGGAGCGGTAGTCGCGCTTATCCCGACGGGACTTTCCGGGTATTCGTTCACGGACGAAAAAACTGGAAAGCGCGTGAAAATAAGCCGCAAAAACGAGTGGATGTTCGAGGAGGAAACGATAGCATTCTACATGCCGCTGCCGCAGAAAAAGCTCGGCATACCCGATTTGACGAGGTTTATTTTGGGAACGTTATCTCCCGCCGATTTCGTGCTGATAGGCGCTTCCACGCTTGCTATAACGCTTATAGGAATGATCTCTCCGAAATTAAATAATCTGCTTTTTTCCACCGTTATCGAAAGCGGAAGCTATCGGCTGCTGCTCGCGATAACCGTGTTTATGATCTGCGTGACGGTAAGCAGTTTGCTGATAAACGGCGTAAAATCGCTGATTATGGCGCGGATTAACACGAAAATGAACATCTCGGTTCAGGCAGCGACGATGTCGCGAGTGATGTCGCTTCCCGCCGAATTTTTCAAGAATTACGGCTCGGGGGAATTGTCGGCAAGGGCTCAGTATATCAACTCGCTTTGCAATATGCTGGTGTCAACGATTTTATCAACGGGACTTACCTCGTTTTTTTCACTTGCTTACATATCGCAGATTTTTGTTTACGCTCCCGCACTGGTCGTACCGTCGCTTATTATCACACTCGCTACGGTGGCGTTCTCGGTGATATCGGCGTTCACGCAGATGCGGATCAGCAAAAAAAGCATGGAAATTTCCTCAAAGGAAAGCGGAATGTCCTACTCGCTGATTTCAGGTGTGCAGAAGATAAAGCTCTCGGGCGCAGAAAAAAGGGCGTTCGCGAGGTGGGGAAATCTTTTCGCGGAGGGTGCGCAGCTCAGCTACGATCCTCCGATGTTCCTCAAAATAAACGGGGTAATTTCAAGCGCGATTTCGCTTGTCGGAGCGCTTGTGATGTACTATTTCTCAGTATCGTCGGGGGTGTCCGTCGCGGACTACTACGCATTTAACACGGCTTACGGAATGGTCTCGGGAGCGTTTATGTCGCTGGCGGGAATAGCGCTCACAGTCGCGCAGATAAAGCCGATCATGGATATGGTGAAGCCGATCTTACAGGCGGTTCCCGAAATTTCCGAGGGGAAACAGGTGATAACGCGGCTTTCGGGCGGCATTGAACTGAACAACGTTTCCTTCCGCTATAACGAGAATATGCCGCTCGTGGTGGACGATATGTCGATGAAAATACGCCCCGGGCAATACGTCGCGATAGCGGTGCAACGGGATGCGGTAAGTCGACGCTTATGCGGCTTATGCTCGGCTTTGAAACGCCGCAGAAGGGTGCGGTCTACTTCGACGGCAAGGATATTTCCAACGTCGATTTGAAATCGCTTCGGCGAAATATCGGTGTTGTTATGCAGAACGGCAAGTTGTTTTCGGGGGATATTTTCTCGAATATTACGATATCCGCGCCGTGGCTCACTATGGACGAGGCTTGGAATGCTGCCGAGCTGTCGGGTATCGCCGAGGATATACGCCGTATGCCTATGGGAATGCACACGATAATTTCTGAGGGGTCGGGCGGCGTTTCGGGGGGGCAGCGTCAGCGGCTGATGATCGCCCGGGCGATAGCTCCCAAGCCGAAAATTCTGATGTTCGACGAGGCGACCTCCGCGCTCGACAATCTTACGCAAAAAACCGTTTCGGAATCGCTGGACGGACTGAAATGCACGCGTATTGTTATAGCGCACAGGCTATCCACTATCAAACAATGTGACAGGATTATCGTTCTCGACAAAGGAAAGATTATCGAGGACGGGACCTATAAAGAGCTTATTCAGAACGGCGGATTTTTCGCGGAGTTGGTTGCGAGACAAAGGCTTGATAATACGGTGAAACCGGGAGCATGAAAAATTTTTTGAAATTTATTAGCCCTTTTCGGTTTTTGTTCGAATAAACAAATGAAGGCCAAAAACAACAAAATTCCGGAGGAAAATGCTATGAAAAATTTTAATGAAGAGTTTCACATGAACGGTGAGATGTCGGATGAGAAACCAAACGGTGTAAACGGCTGCGCAGGTATATCCTGTAAAAAGTCTTGTGACTTTGCAACAATGAAAATAACAAGGTACAGGAGACATTTATCATGAAGAATGAATTGATTGAGAAAGCAAAACAGGCAAAGTCCGTCGAAGAGCTTTTGGCACTCGCTATGCAATAACGAAAAAAACAAGATATAGGAGGTATTTATCATGAACAATGAATTGATCGAGAAAGCAAAACAGGCAAAATCAGCGGAAGAACTGTTAGCAATCGCCAAGGAAAACGGTATTGAAGCGACCGAAGAAGAGGCGAAACAATATTTCGCGCAGCTGCACCCTATCACAGGAGAACTGTCCGACAACGAACTGGACAATGTCTCGGGCGGCGGATGTCATAAGGGCGATGGAAGATTGGTGGTAACGACAGGTCACGGCTGCGTAAATTGGGCGTGCAAATACTGTGGGCAGAAGGTTGACCCGTTTTCTCATCGGTGTTCAAAACATGCGTATAAAATTACGCACCTTCCAGCTGCCGGGGCATGCAATAACTGTAATTACATGAGCTATGAAAAAGGATTATGGCTATGCAATCATCCCGCAAACAAAAAATAAATATGCCGATCTACCCCGATAAAACATATAAGGTCGCGTCGTAAAACTACCTTATTAAGGAAGGCGGCAACGGTCTGAATATGTTTGCGGACAATGAGCTTGTGATTGACGAGGGAACGATCGACAATCAGGTGCTTATTGCCTTTATCAGCGAGCATTCGTCCGGGGTTATTCAGGCAGAATACGGAGACCCGCAAGGGCGTATTACAGTAGTTTAAAAGGAAAAAATGAATTACATTAGGAGGTAAATTATGGAAAACAATAAGAAAAATGAACTGCAGTTAAACGGTTTGAAAAAAGCGCTGAGCAATCCCATGGATGGAAAGGCACTTAGCGGCGCGCTGCCCGATGACGCGCTCGAAGGAGTAGCGGGCGGCGCGGTTCTTGATTCCTCGTTTTATATCGCTAAGTGCAATAGATGCGGTTGGCAGTCATGTCCCTTTGACAATCGAGGAGAGAACGATCTCACGGTGATTGTGATGGATCACTGCACCGCTCATCCCGATTGCGAGGGCGATTTCAGCGTGTTCAATATTGACAGCAGAAGTGTAATTTTGGGATAACTTTTTTAGGAGCAGAGCAGTTATGAGCTGTTACATATTAAATCCGTATATCGCGCTGCGTTCGTGGCGGCTGGTTCCTTACGCGTACTACATAAAAGGCATCCGCGACGCGAAAGGTCTTAAAAAAGACGAGTTTGAATTTCTTTTGAAGTGCGACGGAAAAACGGAGATCACGGAAAATTCTCCGCTTGCGGAAAAATTTTTGAATATGGGCTTTATCGTTCCCGCAAAGGGCGGTGAAACGCTATCTGAATGGCAAAAGCACCTTAACTGCGATAACCGTTACTTCCCCGCCATGGAATACGCGATCACGGGAAAATGTAACTATAATTGTCTGCATTGCTTTAACGCTGCCGACAATGCGCCGCTTATGAGCGAATGGACTCTCGACGAGGCGAAAACAATGCTGGAGCAGGCGCAGAAATGCGGCTTGAACGCAATTACCATTACGGGCGGAGAGCCTATGATTCATAAAAATTTCTTTGAGATAATTGAAGAAATTTACAAGCGCGGAATGTACGTTGCGGAGATAAACACAAACGGGCATTTTATGAACCAAGCGGCGCTCGACAGAATGAAGGCTCTCGGCTGTACTCCCATTATTAAGATATCCTTTGACGGGATAGGACACCACGATTGGCTTCGGAATCAAGAGGGCGCGGAGGAAAGAGCACTCGCGGCACTTCGGATGTGCAAAGAAAGCGGCTTTGAGGTTTGGGCACAGACCAATGCTAACCGTCTTAATATCGAGACAATTCTTCCGACGGCAGAGATGCTCGATGAAATGAGCGTTGACGAAATGAGGATAATCCGCACCTCGGAATCTCCGCGTTGGAAAGAGAACGCCGGCGATGCTCAGAGCCCGGGTGGTGCCTGTCTTAACGTTGACGAATACTACAATGAGATGTTCAGATTCGCCGCAGAATATATCAAAAAGCCTCATAAAATGGACATTGATATGGCAGTTTCTGACGATATTTCCCGTTAGAAAAGCGTTTCGCGTTCGTCCTGTGGAGTGCGCCGAGGGCGAATACCGCGACAGTCTGCCCGTGTGCCGCGGAAACCGAGGAAAGATTGCCGTTGCAGCGAACGGAAACGTGTACCCGTGCTTGCAGCTCTCGGGAACATACGACGCACGCGGAGAGCTTCTCGGCAATATAAAAACAGATGATCGCAACCTTGGCTCGGGATTGCAAATGTTGCTGCAAGGCGGAAAATATCTGGACGAGGTCTGCACCACGGTCAAGACCCTTGCCGATAACAACTCCAAATGCGGAGCCTGCGAATACTTCAAATACTGCGTTGGAGGCTGCCGCGCTCTTGCTATGGCGTTTACGGGTAATAAGCTGGGCAGCGATATTGCAAAGTGCGTGTTCTTCAAAAGTCACCGTTACGAGCGAATTACAGAGTTGTTTGACGGCTGGAAAAACCTTGCGCCTATCGGAGCTATTGGGAGAGAATGATGGAAAAAACATTGAAACACCTGTTTGATTTTCATAGATTTACGGAAAACGTGCGTCTTGCCGAAATGATAGCCGATACCGAAAGTAGTTACGGCAATGTGCTTCCCGATGACTGTCTTGATAAGGTGAATGCGGCGGGAGAACTTATTCTTCCGCATACACGGGGGGACGATTCCAATGATTGAACTCCATAAAAATTCCGAATTAAGCAAAAAGCAGGAGCGCATTTATATCGAGTTCAAGAATAGGGTAACAGGCTATGTTCGCGGAAAGATATCAAACGTTCATGACGTTGAGGACATAGTGTCGGACGTGTTCGAAAATGTATTCAATGACCTTAAATGCTATGACGAAAGCAGATCGTCGCTTTCCACATGGATCTACACGATCACCCGAAACACCGTTATAGATTATTTCCGCACAGCAAAGCGTTTTTGCGAAATACCAGAGGAACTTTGTGCAGAGGATAATATTGACGAAAGGCTGTTGAACGAGGAAACTCTTGAAAGCCTTGCAGACGCGTTGGAACAGCTTGACGAGTGTGAGCGTGACATTGTTATTATGCACTATTACAGTGGGAAAACGCTCAAAAGTATCGCGGAAATGATGAATAAATCATACAGCTATGTAAAGCTCCTGCATTCGGGTGCGTTGCAAAAGCTGCGTAAACTTATCAATTAAAGAGTGTGGACGGCTGCAATGTACCTCGCACGAAACGCAAAAAACAAGCGGTGCTCGGCTAATCTGCGCACTGCCTACGGCGTTTATGTCGGCGGTATCATGCACCTATATCTTAATGGTAAACTAGGGTTTTAAAATTTCCTCCGGCATTGCCTATCCGATAGGATTATTCTTTGCAGCGGCTTGCTTCGATCTGTATACCGTGAGGTGCGCAAAAACGAAACGGGAAACGGTGTGAAAATGGAACTCAGACAAAACGAACAATTTCTGAAAAAAGCGTACAATAAAGCGCTTCTGCCGTGCGTACTGTCGGTGCTGAGCGGCAACATAAACATACTCGCAGACGGGATTCTGGTAGGTCAGAAGCTCGGCACAAACGCTTTGGCGGCGATAAATTTCAGCCTGCCCGTGTACCTTTTTTTGTGTATCGCGGGCTCGTTTGTTGTATCCGGAACGGCTATCCGCGCGTCGGACGCAATCGGAAAAAACCGCGCAGATCAGGCGCAGAATCTCTACCGTATGTCTATTTTTTGGTGCGCGGCGGTTTCGGTTTTTATAACGATTTTCGGTTTGTTATTTCTGAAACCGCTGTCGCTTTTGCTATGTTCGGACGCTGATGTAATGCCGCTCGTTATGGAATATTCGGGCGTAACTCTCGCAGGCGCGCTGCCGAAAATACTTATCTACATACCGTTCTGGTTTCTGCGGCTTGACGGACGGAACGGTCAGGTGACGCTGATGATGACGGTCATGGGAGTTGGCAACGTTGTACTTGACGTGCTGTTCCTATACACGTTGGATGTGGGAGTGTTCGGAGCGGCATTGGCGAGCGTGCTGTCGACAACGGCGGCGTGCGTTCTTGGATTTGTGAAATTATGCGATAAAAAAAGCGGATTTAAATTCGGATTTTGCGTGAAAGCCAAGGGCGTGAAATTTTCCGAAATAGCCAAAGCGGGAAGTCCGTCGGCAGCAAATAACTTATTTCAAACTCTGCGCGTATCGGTCATAAACGCGCTTCTGCTGCGCTATTGCGGCAGCGAAACGGTGGCGGCGTTCACGGCGGTGAACTGTATCGCGGCTTTTGCCGAGAGCGTGACGAGCGGAGTGCCACAAGCCGCCTCGGCAATGCTCGGAATTTATCACGGTGAGCACGACAACGAAAGCACTCGGCTTTTAATGAAGCGGCAGATCAAAAGCGGGATACCGTGTGCGCTGATCTTTTCGACGGTGATCATTCTCGGTGCAGATATGATCTCACTCGCCTACGGTCTGAATATTCCGCTTCGTTTTGCGTTTGTGTGCTTGTCTCTCGGAATAATTCCCGCGCTGATAAACTGCGTGCTTTCAAGCTATTATAATGTTTCGGGGCGAACGCTGTGGGCGAATACAATCATTTTTTTCAGGGTATTTGTAATGTCCTGCGCGAGCCTTTTCGCGCTGCTTTACTTCGGGCAAAGCCCGTGGCTGTTTTTGTTTTTCGGGGAAATATCGACTCTGATTTTCTGGTTTATCGCGACGGGGATATCCCACAAAAACAGATCGCGTTTTTTGTTGCTCGATAATTCGCTGAAGCTGTCGGGGAATGTGATAAATTTCTCGGTAAACGGCAATGCGGAGGATATCTGCGGCGCGAGCGGCAGGATCACGGATTTCTGCTCGGACAACGGAATGTCTCCTAAACAGACCATGCGCATAAGCCTTGCGCTTGAGGAAATTATGATGTTGATCTCCGCAAAAAACGGGGGTGCGGTCGAATTCGATCTGCGCGTGTATTCACTTCAGGGCGTTATCGGGATACGCGTACGCTACGGCGGCGATGACTTCAACCCGCTTGCCTACGCCGACAACGATGAGGAATATCTCGGGATACGCCTTATTGATAGTATGTGCGAACAAACGATGTATCAGCGCACATTCGGTACGAATACCGTGCAGATTTTTGTAGAGTGGGGATTGTTCGAATAATGAAAACGGATTACGAACAGCTTGGCGGCGAAGCGTTGGAACGGCTCGAAATGTCAACAAAAAACGCGGATACTGCGCAGACAAAATTTCTCCTCGACTGGTTGAACGAAAACAAAAATACCGAATTCGGCAGGCGATACGGCTTTGCACAAATAAAATCAGTTCGGGAATATCAGAAAAAAGTTCCTCTTTCGACCTATAATGATTATGCCCGTGACATTGAGCGAATTATTGACGGAGAAGAAAATATTCTCACCGCGCGCGACACCGTATATTTTTCCATAAGCTCGGGAACTGTAGGTGATGAAAAATATATTCCGCTTACCGAATACGATTTTGAAGCCCACTATGTTTTTATGTACGGAGCGGTTTTCGGGCAGATACGGGAGTACTATAAACAGCTTACACAAGAGCAAATTTTCGGAAAAATTTTTCAGGTAGGCGAGTTCGCGAAAACATACATGCCGGATGGCAGAATGAACGGGATACGCTCAAGCTGCGTATATCAATGGCTGGACAGAAACGGGAAATTTGACTCTTCCGATTATTGTGTTCCGAAGGAAATTCTGTTTCCCGAAACTCTGGAGGATCAGTTGTATATCAAGGTGAGATTTGCGTTTGCCGAACGCGATCTGACGGCAATACACGGCGTATTTATAAATCGCGCCGCAGGGGTAATAGAATATATAATTCGTAATTGGGAGCTTCTGCTGAACGACATTGAATACGGCACTGTTAGCGTTGACATATCCGAAAAACAAAGGAAATATATTACCGAAAAACTCTTGCCCGATCCCGAACGTGCGCGAGAACTGCGGAGAATTCCACATGGGGATCTGCACAAGGGAATAATCAAAAAAATTTGGAAAAACATGAAATACATTCTCGCGATAGGCGGCGACAGTTTTTTCTATTATACCGAAAAGATGCGAGAATACTCAGGCGGTATTCCTATGCATTACTTTGTTTATGCCGCCTCGGAGGGTGTTTTCGGATTGGCGGAGAACGTTGAATCGGCGGACAGATATATTCTTCTGCCCGAATCGGTTTTCTTTGAGTTTATCCCCGTAAACGGAGATCATACATCCTTGCTTATCCGCGATGTGAAGATCGGAGAAGAGTATGAGCTTGTAGTTACCAACCGTTCGGGGCTGTACCGTTACAGGCTCGGTGACGTTGTCAAGATTGTTGGACTGCACGAAAAAGCCCCTGTTGTAAAGTTCTGCTACCGTCGAAATCAGGTGATAAACATTGCCGGTGAAAAGAGCAATCAGCAACAGTTAGATACGGCTATAAAGCGATTTGCGGAATTGGCGCGAACCGAGGTGCGTGGATATTGCGTTCAAGAGGATTTTTCGGGGATATCGCCAAGGTATTTATTTTATCTGGAGTGCGAAAACGCTCCCCAAAATGCGGACGCGCTCTTTGAGGAATGTATGTGCGCCGCAAATCCCGAATACAAATCGTGCCTGAATATGCGCGAGATTAGACCGTTGCATATCGAGCTTTTACGGGAGGGCAGCTTTAAACATTATGAAAAAATGCTTGCCGAAAGGGGCAAGCCTATGGCGCAAAGCAAAATGCCGCATTTT
>Ga0137308_101892_pt1 | contig 17073 bp, 14 predicted proteins | sample Inofrocosms_June_FD_97181 | JGI IMG/M metagenome (GOLD analysis project Ga0137308, IMG submission 97181) | Mouse cecal microbial communities from Vienna, Austria - N-Acetylneuraminic and N-Acetylglucosamine D2O microcosms_June | ecosystem: Host-associated > Mammals > Digestive system > Large... | reverse complement strand
CTGCCCGCTCTATTTCCCCGTTTTGAAGGCAATTATATACAATCCTGTATATTTCCTACCCTCAACCTCTGCGCCTGTCTGAAAATCCCTGCAACGGCTTTATATCACCTTTCGGCGGCTATTCCGTCAATCCCTCAATTGCTTTCTTTATTCGTTGTTTTGTCGGTCTGTCCAGACTGCTAATATATTTTGCGGCTTTTTTGCTGTACTCTATCCGCATCTGTTCTCCTCTCTTTCTATTTTCTCCGCTGCCGCTTTTTTAGCGCGGCTCTTTGCCTATATGAATAAACTCCTCATTCCATCCGCCGTCTTCGGCGTATCCCGTGTCTCCATCAGGATCACCTCTCCCAGCGGGAAGGAAATCTCCACCTCGTCCTCCGCAAATTCATTGCTGACGCACAGGCTGTCATGAGGGGTGAGCAGATGGTGATAAAGGGGATATTTTGCCCCAAGGATATTAAAGTCCGCCACCATTCCCGCTAGCGGAAATACCGAAAAATAGGGTCCGAACGCCTCTTCCCGGCGAAGAGTGATCCCTCGGTCCAGCAGACGGATCTGATTATAGCTGTCCAGGATCCGGGCATCCACTCCTGCGTCCAACGCAAGATTCAACACCTGTACATTGGCCCAGAGATGGTCCGCACGGTTCCCGGTCGCGCCCAGTATCACCACATGCTTCCTGCCAAGCTCCAGACAGAGCAGCAGCGCGATCTCCGTGTCCGAAGCATCCTTTACCGGATTAAACTTCCGGATCGGAACCCTGGTTTCATTGCGGTAATAGGACACGATTTCCTCCGGCGTGCTGTCAAAATCCCCCACGATATAGTCCGGAAGGATCTGGTGCTCATACAAAAAGATCAGTCCGCGGTCCGCCGCAACGATAAATTCTGTCTCTTCACTTTTCAAAATCTCCAAAACAAATGCTTCCTCCAGCAGTCCCCCGCTGACGATCACCGTGCGTTTACTCATATTCTTTAAAAATCTCCATAAAGCCTGAAACATTTTCTTCAATACTGCCCCGGAATACAGAGGAACCCGACACGATCACATTTGCCCCCGCGTCCAGAACCTCCCGCACATTGCTGTGGTATACCCCGCCGTCCACTTCCAGATCCGCTGTAAGTCCCTGTGCGTCCAAAAGCTCTCTGAGCCTGCGGATCTTATCCAGGGAGGATGGAATAAAGGACTGTCCGCCCAGCCCCGGCTCCACCGACATAATCAAAAACAGCTCCGCCTGATCCAGAAACGGCTCCAGCACATCCACCGGAGTGGCCGGCTTGATCGTGATCCCCGCCTTCCGCCCCCGGCCGTGGATCTTGTCCAGTACTGCCTGCAGATCGCCGCAGGCCTCATAGTGGACGTTCACGATATCCGCTCCCGTGTCACAGAACTTGTCCACATAACGGATAGGATCCTGGATCATGAGATGCACATCCATCACCATTCCTTCAAATCCCTTCACACATTCCAGCACCGGGATCCCGAAGGAGATATTCGGTACAAACATCCCGTCCATCACGTCAAAATGCAGGTATCCGGCCCCGCCGTCCGCACAGAGCTTCATCTGCTCTCCTAATATCTTAAAGTCCGCCGATAAGATCGACGGCGCCAATATTCTTTTCATATCCTGCTCCTTTTTCATCATCAGTCTAATACTTCCTCTTCTCCTGCAGCTCCCGGTACATCTCCACATAATTCTCATACCGTACCCTGTGTATCTCACCGTCCTCCACAGCCTCCTTCACCGCACAGCCCGGCTCATGGACATGGCTGCATCCGTTGAACCGACAGTGCCCTTCCAGGGGCCGGAATTCACGAAAATAATGTTTCAGCTCTTCTTTCTCAAAATCATGCACATAAAGGGAGCTGAACCCTGGTGTGTCCATAATATAAGAGTCTTCCTCAATGCAAATGAGCTCCGAATGCCGGGTGGTATGCTTTCCTCTGGCAATCTTCCGGCTGATGCTGCCGGTCTCCATTTGGGCCTGAGGCTGCAGCAGATTGATCAGGGAAGATTTTCCCACCCCGGAAGGGCCGGCAACCGCTGTCGTCTTTCCACGCAGGACCTCCCGGATGCATTCTATATTCTCCGTTGTCAGAGCGCTTGCCAGGATCAGCGGATAGCCGCAAGGTACGTAGATCTCCCGCAATGTCCTGGCTTCCTCCGGCTTTGCAATGTCCCTTTTGTTGAAACAGAGCGCCACCGGGATTTCTTTTCTTTCCATCATGACCAGAAACCGGTCCAGCAGATTAAAATGCGGCTTTGGATCTGTCACCGCGAAAATGACCAGCGCCTGGTCGATATTTGCCACAGCCGGGCGGATCAGTTCATTCCTTCTGGGCAGGATGCGTTCCAGACTGCCGGTCTTCTCCGTCTCGTCCAGTACCTCAATCTCCACCTCATCACCGACCAGCGGTTTGATCTTTTCCTTTCGGAAAATCCCCTTCGCCTTACACTCATAAAGGCCGGATCCTGCCACGTTAACGTAGTAGAATCCGGCAATCCCTTTCACGATCTTTCCCTTCATAAAACCCTTTCGCATCTGAAAACAGATATTTCGGAAATGTCCCGCGGCAGGATCATCTCCGAAACATCCTTCCTGTTTTAATTCTCGCTGACCACCAGCCCTACCGTTCCGTCATCGTATAACGTCTGAGAGATGACATAACCGGAGATCATTGTACTGCTGGATTCGTATCTTTCGATACTTGCCGGATATCCGTAGCTGTCCAGTATGCTCATTGCATACCCGACCTCCATGCCTTTGACATTCGGCACATCTCCGCCGCTGTTGCCCGGATATGACGGACGATCCGGATCTTTGTCGTCGTCCTTGTCTTCCTTCCCTTTGCTCACTACATAAGTGATCGCCGTATTCTTAGGAACCTTCTCTCCGGCAGCGGGACTCTGGCTGATGATCTTGCCCTCTTCCACGTCGTCGCTGAACTCTTCCCCGGATACGCTTCCTGACAGTTCCATCGCCGACAGCGTATTGGCTGCCTCTTCCTTTGTGAGACCCTTCAATGGCGGTACCGTCACTTTATTGGAGCCCTTGCTGACATACAGGATGATCTTGGTCCCTTCCACGACCTCAACGCCGCCTGCCGGCGCGGTCGTAATGACCTTGCCTGCCGGTACGTTATCGTCTTCCTTCTGCTCCACGTCCACCACAAAGCCGCTGTTGGTCATCACGTTCCTGGCGGCGGCCTCATCCTGGCCTGCCACCTCAGGCACCTTCTTCTTCTCAACCGCCTTGCCCAGACTGACCACGACCCTGATCTCCGTATTTACATCCACCTTCTGATCCGCCTCCGGAGTCTGGCTGATGATCTTGCCCCTCTCATACTCATCGGACTGTACTCTGTCTTCCACGCCGTAGCCAAGCCCCTCCCCGGACAGCGAATCCTTTGCTTCTGCCTCAGTCAGGCCGACCACATAAGGCACACTGACCTGCTTCGTCTCTTCCTCTTCCTTGATGGGACTGTCTACGGAGAGCTTATCAAAAAGTCCTTCGGACTTTACGATCATAAAGATCACGACAGCCGCAATGATGATGATCGCCAGTGTCACAACCACCTTCAGGACGCTGCTTACAACCGATCCGCTGTCGCCGTTTCCCCGATTGCGCTCATAATCATCCTCATAGTCGTCGTATTCCTCGTCGCCGTAACCGTCATCTCCGTATCCATCGTTATAATCCTCTTCATCCTCGTAGTAATCCTGCTGGTAATTATTCCTGCTCTGGACTCGTCTCTGGTCTTCATCTGACATCATGATCGTCTCATCACCTCCAGGTATATATTCCGGGTTATTCACAAAGTCCCCTTCCGGGTCTACCAAGGAACGCTTCAGGTCCAGGATCAGCTCCTGGCAGTTCTGATACCGGCGTTCCGCATTCTTTTGTGTACATTTTAAAATAATGCATTCCAGACTGTAGGGGATCTCCGGCACCTCCTTCACAGGCGAAGGAATCTCCTCCTGCAGATGCTTGATCGCCACGGATACCGTGGAGTCCCCGTCAAAGGGCACATGTCCGGTGATCATCTCATACATCGTGATCCCGGCGGAATAGATGTCGCTCTTCTCATCCACATTGCCGCCCTTTGCGTGCTCCGGTGAAGTATAATGCACCGAGCCCATCACATTCGTACTGATCGTCTGGGTCGAGGTGGTTGCCCGGGCAATTCCGAAATCCGTTACCTTCACCTTGCCATCTATAGAAATGATGATATTCTGAGGCTTGATATCCCGATGGATAATGTGCTGGTCGTGGGCCGCCTGGATCCCGGTCGCCATCTGGATGGAGATACTGATGGTCTCATTTGCCGAAAGCTGCCCTTTTTTTTCAATATAATCCTTCAGCGTAATGCCTTCCACCAGCTCCATGACCATATAGTACAGGCCCCGGTCCTGTCCCACGTCATACACATTCACCACATTGGGATGCATCAGTCCGGCCGCCGCCTGGGCTTCGCTTAAGAACTTCTGGATAAAGATCTCGTCCGAGCGGTAATCGCTCTTGAGCACCTTTACCGCCACAAAGCGGTTCAGCTTGTGATCCTTCCCTTTATATACATCCGCCATGCCCCCGGAGCCGACCCGCTCCAGGATCTCATAACGTTTTCCCAAAAAGATTCCTTCCTTTAACATATAGTCACCTCATCCGTAAACGGTTCTGTCAGCACGACTCCGATATTGTCGGTACCACCGTTTTCTTTTGCCGCTGCTACAAGGGATGTGCCTGCTTCCACGATATCCCGTCCCCCCTGCACAATATGGAATAATTCCTCATCCTCTACCATATTGCTGAGTCCGTCCGTACACATCAGTATGATGTCTCCTTTTTTCAGACGATGCTCGTAAAAATCCACATCTACCGTATCCTTTGCCCCGATCGCGCGGGTGATGATATTCTTATCCGGATGGTGCTTCGCCTCCTCCGGCTTGATCCCTCCGAGACGCACCATTTCTTCCACCAGGGAATGATCCTTGGTCAGCTGGGTGATACCCTGATTGATGAGATACAGCCGGCTGTCGCCTACATTTGCAAAATACATCATCTGCCGGACGATCGTCGCTACCACGATCGTCGTTCCCATTCCCTTCAGATGAGAATCCTGGGACGCTTTTTTGATGATCTCCTGGTTTGCCTTTTTGATGGCGGAGACCAGTGCCTTCTCCACGTCCTCTTCCCGGCTCTGTCCTAATTCCCTTTTCAGCACCTCAACCGTATACTTTGAGGCGTAATCTCCGGCCTGATGGCCTCCCATCCCATCCGCCACCACAAACAGATTCGGAAGAGGGCCCAGCGGATTGTCTGTTGTGTAGACATAGTCCTGATTCACCTGTCTTACCATCCCTACGTCCGTGATTGAAAATGTCCTCATAACTCTGCCTCCTCTGTCCGTGTCCGTACATAACTTCTTCTGAGCTGACCGCAGGCACCGTCGATGTCTGCGCCAAGTTCTCTTCTTAGTGTAACATTTATCCCATATTTTTCAAGTTTATTTTTGAAATTCTGTGCATTTTTCCTGTCAGGCTGTTTCAAACCATACTCTTTTACCGAATTTACGGGGATCAGGTTCAGATGGCAATTTCTGGAGCCCAGGATCCGAATCAGCTCCCGGACATCCTCTTCCGTGTCATTGACTCCGCGGATCAGGCTGTATTCGAATGTGATCCGCCGTCCGGTCTCCCGGAAATACGCGTCGCAGGCCGTCAGCACCTCCTCCAGCTCATAGGCGTTTGCCACGGGCATCAACTGCTTTCTCTTCTCCTGAGTCGCGCCGTGGAGTGACAAGGCCAATGTGATCTGCAGATGCTCCTTCGCCAGCTCGTACATCTTCGGGACGATCCCGCAGGTGGATACCGTGACGTTCCGCTGGCTGATATGCAGTCCCTTTTCCCCGGTCAGGATCCTCAGAAATGTGAGAAGGCTGTCATAATTATCCAGAGGTTCTCCGGTTCCCATCACGACCACGTTGGAGACCCGTTCCCCCATGATCCGCTGGAGACGGTAGACCTGTCCCAGCATCTCCGAAGGAGACAGACCGCGCGCCAGACCGCCGATGCCGGAAGCACAGAACCTGCAGCCCATGCGGCAGCCTACCTGAGAAGAGATGCAGACGGAATTGCCGTAATGGTAGCGCATCCACACGCTTTCCACCACATTGCCGTCATGAAGGCGGAACAGGAACTTGCAGGTCCCGTCCAGCCGGGATTCCTGCTTTTCCAGCATGACTACGGGAAGGATCTCGTACTGCTCACTCAGCCTGTACTTAAGCTCCCTGGAAAGATTCGTCATTTCCGAAAAGTCCTCGGCCAGCCGGACATGCAGCCATTCATAGATCTGCTTCGCCCGGAAGCCGCGCTCCCCCATAGCCTGTATCTCTGCCTGCAATTGTTCATATGTATATGCACAGATATCCTTTTTCATGTTTCCTGTTTCTCTTCCTTATGTTCTGTTCTATTCACAATCCTGTCAGAGGATTCCGATCCGCTTTTCCTGGTTCCCGTCTGCTTCAAAGCCGCAGACTCTATCTGCCGCTCTACGCGGCAATCACCGTTCTTTCCGCATACATGCCAGGAAAAAGCCGTCGCTCTTGTGGATCCCCGGCAATAACTGAAGACATCCCTGTTCCTTTACATCCTCTCTCAGCTCTTCACAGAGATTTTCCCGGATATCCTTCATGGAAAATTCCGGGTTCTGCTCCAGAAACCAGTGTACGTTGTCCATATTTTCCGCCGGGTTGATGGTACAGGTGCTGTACATCAGGATTCCGCCGGGCCTGACATATGTCTTCACCACGGAAAGAATCTCTCTTTGAAGCTCCACAAGGCTGGAAATGCTCTCCTTCGTTGTTTTGTATTTCAGATCCGTTTTCTTCCCCAGGACTCCCAGCCCGGAGCAGGGAAGGTCTGCGATCACGATATCCGCCTTTCCGACGGAAGCGGCATCGACCACTCTTGCGTCCATCTGGGCCGCGCGGATGTTGGTGAGTCCGGATCGGTCAATATTTTCCTGGATCAACCCTACTTTATACGCAGTCAGATCCCGTGCTTCTACCGATCCGGTTCCCCGGAGCATTTCCGCCATGTGAACGGCCTTGCCTCCGGGCGCCGCACAGACGTCAATGACGGTATCCCCTGTTCTTGGCGCCGCCGCCTCGCAGACCAGCATGGAACTTGCATCCTGAACTGAAAAGCGGCCTTCCTGAAAGCTTTTGAGCCTTCCCAGGTAATCCTGCCCCGATATGTAAAACGCATAGGACAGGTACGGATGGGGAGTGACATGGATTCCCTCGGATTCCAGTTCCCTGCAAAGGCTTTCCGCTTCTGCCGGAACACATCCCGATCCAGCTTTCTCCCGGATTCCGGTTTTCTGCAGATCCGGTTCCTGTCCGATCCGGCCGCGGATCATCAGAGGCTTCTCCTTCTGAAACTCCCGCAGCATCGTTTCCACCGTCTGCCTGTCATAACTTTTCAGCCACAGCTCCAGGATCCACCGGGGCATGGAATACTGCACGGAAAGCAGCTCCGTGGGGTCTTTTGGATACGCTACCCCATTCAGCCCGGCAGCCGTGCTCCGGAGAACCCCGTTTACAAATCCCCGCAGGCCCGCAAAGCCTTTTTTGACTGCCAGCTTGACAGCCTCATTGCAGACCGCGGAATCCGGCACTGTGTCCATGTATTTGAGCTGATAGACCGCGCTCCGCAGGATATTGCGGATCACGGGCTTCATCTTTTTAACCTTGACCTTAGAGAACCGGTCCAAAATATAGTCCAGCTCTATCATATGTTCCAGCGTACCTTCCGTGACACGGGTGATGAAGGCACGCTCCTTTTTATCCAGATACTGGTATTTTCCCAGAACCTCCCGGAGGACGATGTGGCTGTACTGCCCCTTTTCCGTCACCTCCATAAGGATCCCAAGCACCAGTTCCCGTTCATTTATCGGCTTCACCATATTCTGCATATCTCCTATATGTTCAGGATCATTACCGCTGAACTCTGCGCCCTGCCGCATGGCCTCCGTCCGCGCAATGGGCCCCGTTTCTTTCCTCAGTCATTCCGCCGTCTTCCAGTGATCAGAAGCAGACGGAGCAGCTGCAGGATCGCGGATGCCGCGCTTGCCACATAGGTCAGCGCCGCCGCGCCCAACACGGCCTTGGTCTGCCGGATCTCCTCCGGATACAGCATGCCGGTTGTCTCCAGCACCTTCACCGCGCGGCTGGAAGCGTTGAACTCGACCGGCAGAGTTACCAGCTGGAACAGCACTGCCGCGGAAAACAGCAAGATTCCCATATTGATAAAAATCACTGCGGTATCGCTTCTGAGAAACAATCCGATCAGGATCAGGGGCCATGCCAGAGTGGAACCAAAATTGGCTGCCGGAACCAGAGCCCCTCGGAATTTCAGGGGCGCATAGCCAGTGGCGTGCTGCGCCGCATGGCCGCATTCATGGGCTGCCACGCCGATCGCCGCCACGGAAGCGGAACCATAGGTCGAATCGGAAAGCCCAAGTGTCTTATTCCGGGGATCATAATGGTCTGTCAGATTGCCCGGAATGTGCCGCACGGTCACATCGTAGATCCCGTTGGCCCGCAGAATCCTCTCCGCCGCCTCCCGTCCGGTCAGCCCGGAACGGCTCCGAACCATGGAATACCTGCGGAACACGCTGTTCACGCGTGAGGATGCAAAAAGGCAGATTGCCACTCCGATCAAAACCAATATATAGGTCGAATCATATCCCAAATAAAACATTCCCATTTTTTATTCCTTTCCCTGTCTATAGACTCACGGCCAACGAGATCTGCCGCGCAATATGAGCAGTCCGCTCTGCTTCCTGTTGCAGGATCATTTCCCGCGCGCAGGAACCATTCACACACAGAAAGTCCTTCTACGGCTCCGCCGCGGTGAGCAATGTCCCCGGCACGACCGCGTTTCCTCTTAAAAATGCCTGTACATCCATATGCTTCTTGCCCGGAAGCTGGACTTCCTCCACCAGCAGCACACCGTCCCCGGTCTGCACGGAAAAAGAATCCTTTTCCACCGCGAGGATGGTTCCCGGCGCCGCCTTTTCGGTAGTATGCCCGGTTTCTTTGCTTCTCACACCGGCTTTCCAGATTTTCATCACTTTTCCGTTCCACCGGGTATAAGCGCTGGGCCAGGAATTGAGCCCCCGGACCAGCCGCTCGATCTCGGCGGCGGAACGGGTCCAGTCAATATTTCCCATTTTTTTATCCAGCATCTTCGCATAGGGGGTGGGACTGTCCCCCTGCTTCTGAGGCTGCAGGGTTCCCGCCGCAAGCTCTTCCAGGGTCCGCGCCGCAAGCCGGGCTCCGGCCTCGGAGAGCTTATCGTGAAGGCTCTCCCCGGTCTCCTCCGGGGTGATGGGCACCTCGGTCTTTAAAAGCATATCACCGGTATCCAGCCCTTCATCCATCTGCATGGTGGTCACGCCTGTCACCTGCTCTCCCCGTAGGATGGCCCACTGGATGGGCGCCGCCCCACGATATTTGGGAAGAAGCGAGGCATGGACATTGACGCATCCGAAGGGTGTCATATCCAGGATCTCTTTGGGAAGGATCTGGCCGAATGCCACGACCACACAGACATCCGCCTGAAAACGCTTCAAATATTCCACACATTCCGGATCCCGTACCTTTTTCGGCTGAAACACGGGAATCCCACGGCTCACGGCCGCTTCCTTCACCGGCGGGAACTGCATCTCCTTGCCTCTTCCCTTCGGCTTATCCGGCTGGGTCACGGCCAGGCAGATCTCATGCCCCGCTTCCGCCAGCGCTTCCAGCGTCCCCACGGAAAAATCCGGAGTTCCCATAAATATCACTTTCATCTATTCGTCCTCCTCAGGGGCGGCATCGTGAAGACCGTCCTCTGTCTTGTATACATATAACTTTCCTGATAAATGATCGATCTCATGGCACAATGCCCTGGCTAAGAGTTCTTCGCCTTCAATCTCGACTTCTTCCATATCCTCGTTGCAGGCCCGCACCCTCACATAATTGGGCCTGGTCACAATCCCGTATTTTCCCGGAACACTGATGCACGCTTCCTCTCCGGTCTGGCTGCCCGATGCCTCGATCACCTCCGGATTGATCAGTACCAGAGGGCCTTCCCCGTCCCCGATATCGATCACTACGATCTGCTTCAAGATTCCCACCTGGGGGGCTGCCAGTCCCACGCCGGCTTTTTCGTACATGGTATCCAGCATATCATGGATCAAAATCCTCGTGCGGAGCGTCATCTTCGGAACCGGCTTACACGGTTTTGTCAGAATATCGTCTCCCATCTCCCGAACCTCTCTTATTGCCATAACTCTTTCTATCCTCCTGATTTATCATTCATAGCCAGTCTGTCAAAAGACCTGCATGGGATTGAAATCAAACTGAATCCGCATGGTGTTAAATCCTGCATTCACTTCAATATATTGTTCCAATCGATTTTTCATCGTTACTAGTGTATCATATCTTTTTGTTTTTAGGTAGAGTACTTTTCGATATATATCATTAATTTTTCCGATTCCCGGGCTGGCAGGCCCGATCAGCTCCACCTGTTCCCTGCCTTTTACCCGGAGGGCATATTCTCTCAGATACCTGCAGCCTGTTTCCAGGAGCGCTTCATCCCTGCAGCTTACCAGCACTGCCAGCAGATTTTCCACAGGGGGATATCCCATCAGCTCCCGGTAGCGGATCTCTTCCTCATAAAATGCCCCGTAATCCTGGGCCGCCGCCGTCACAATAGCATAATGCTCCGGACTGTAGGTCTGGATCACTGCCTCCCCCTTCTTCTGTCCTCTGCCCGCCCGTCCCGCGGCCTGGGCCAGGAGCTGGAAGGTCCGCTCTCCTGCCCGGTAATCGTCCGCGTACAAAGACATATCCGCAGCCAGAATGCCCACCAGGGTCACGTTGGGAAAGTCATGTCCCTTCACGATCATCTGGGTGCCCACCAGCACATCCGCTTCCTCATTGGCAAACGCGGCCAGGATCTTCTCGTGTCCGTCCTTTTCCCGGGTGGTGTCCATATCCATCCGCAGCACCCGCGCCTCAGGGAACCGCGCCTTTACAATGTCCTCGATCTGCTGGGTCCCTGCCCGAAATTCCCCGATGTGCCTGGAACCGCATTCCGGACAGACATCGTTTTTTTCTTCCTCATATCCGCAGTAGTGGCAGACCAGCTTTTTGTTCCGATGGGAGGATAAGGATACGTCGCAGTGGGGGCATTTTGCCACATAACCGCATTCCCGGCAGGAAACGAAGCCGGCATAGCCCCGGCGGTTTAAAAACAGCATGATCTGTTCCTTTTTTTCCAGGCGGTCCTCCATCAATTCCTGGAGACGGATGCTGAGGATGGACCGGTTTCCGTCCTTTAATTCCTTCCGCAGGTCTACGGTATGTACCCGGGCCAGCTCCTGCTGCCCGGAACGGTTCTTCAATTCCAGCAGCCGGTAGCTTCCGGCCCTTGCCCGGTACATGGCCTCCAGGGAAGGGGTAGCGGAGCCCAGCACCACGCTGGCCTGCTCCATCTCTGCCCGGGCGATGGCCGTCTCCCGGGCATGGAAGCGCGGCACCTGCTCGCTTTTGTAGGTATTTTCATGCTCCTCGTCAATGACCACCAGCCCCAGATTGGGAAACGGCGTGAACAATGCGGAACGGGGCCCGATCATCACGTCGATATTTCCCTCTTTGGCCCGCGTCATCTGGTCATACCGCTCCCCTGCGGACAGCCGGGAATGCATGATGGACACCCGATCGCCGAAGCAGCGGTAAAACCGCATGACGGTCTGGAAGGTCAGCGCAATCTCCGGGATCAGCATGATCGCCTGCCGCCCGCAAAGCACCACCCGGCGGATCATCTCGATATAGACCTCCGTCTTGCCGCTGCCGGTAACGCCGTGGATCAGGTACGTCCCATACCGCCCTTTTTCGTAGTCTTCCCAGAACCGGTCGACGGCATACTGCTGTTCCTCCGTAAATGTGATCGGCTTCGGGGCTTCTTCCCTGTGTTTCACCGGATTCCGGTACACCCGCTCTGATTCCAGCGCGGCCACGCCCTGCTCCTCCAGGGCCCGCACCACGGAAAGAGGGATGTTCAGCTTTTTATTGACCAGCTCATAATCCAGCACCGGGTCGTCTAAAAGCGCTGCCAGAAGCCTGGCTCTGGCTCTCTGGTTTTTGTGCAGGTAATATTCCAGCTTCTCCCTTCCTTCCGTCTCATCCAGCAGAAGGCGGAGCTTTTTCTTCACCTTTTCCTTCTCCTGCTGCCGGATCGGCAGGACCATCTTCAAGGCCTGGATCATGGTACCGCCGTAGTGTTCCTTCATCCAGGCCGCAAGGGCCACCAGTTTCCCCTCGATGGCAATGCCCTTTTGGGAAATGTCCCGGATCTCCTTGATCTTTGCGGGATCGTAGTCGCACTGTTCTGCAAAGCCGATGACATACCCCTTGGTCAGCCGGTTTCCTTTTCCAAAAGGGACCTCCACCTCACAGCCTGCGTCAAGGGCGCCTTCCAGGCGGGAAGGCACGGCGTACTGAAAGATCTTATCCAGTTTTTCATGAGTGATGTCTATGATAATATTTGCGTACATGAAGATCCTTACAGCCCCTCTCTTCTATAAAGAAATGTCATAAGTCCTTTTCTTATGACGTTTCCCGCGCCATCTATCTATATATTTGCCGTCTGCGCCAGTTCCTCCAGCACCTCCGCAATGAGCACCCGTTCATCCATGGGGTATTTTTTCCCTTTGATCTCCTGATAATCCTCATGTCCTTTTCCGGCCAGCACGATCACATCTCCCGGCTGTCCGTTGGCAATGGCATAACGGATGGCCTCCTTGCGGTCGCAGATCTCCACGTATTTTCCGGAGGTTTTTCCGATCCCCACCTTGATATCATCAATGATGGCCTGGGGCTCCTCAAACCGGGGATTATCGGATGTGATGATGGACAGATCCGCCAGCCGCCCGGACACCTCGCCCATCTCGTACCTGCGGTCTTTGGAGCGGTTCCCTCCGCATCCGAAGAGGCACACCAGGCGGGCAGGATGGTATTCCTTCAAGGTGGTCAAAAGGCTTTCCAGACTCATGGCGTTGTGGGCGTAGTCGATCATCAGGGTAAATTCATCCGACACCTTCACCATCTCGATCCTTCCCTTGACCTTCGCCGCCTTCAATGCCTTCTGGATCACCTCCGGCTGTACGCCGAAATGGCCGCACACCGCAATGGCTGTCAGAGAATTATAGACGCTGAATGTCCCCGGGATGTCGATTTCCACATCAAAGTCCATGGTTCCGCTGACATGATACGCAACTCCCAGATAGCCCGGTCTGGATACCAGATGGGTATCCTCCGCCCGAAGGTCCGCTTTTTCCGAAAGCCCGAAGGTCTCCACCCGGCAGTCCGCGCCCCGGAACACGTCCTCATACCAGGGATCGTCTATATTGGCGATTCCCAGCCTGCACTGCTTGAAAAGCAGTCCTTTGCACCGCTTGTAGTCCTCAAAGTCCTTATGCTCGTTGGGGCCGATATGGTCATGGCCCAGGTTGGTGAAGATCCCGATCTCAAAGGGGATCCCCGCAGTCCGGTGCAGCATCAGCCCCTGGGAGGAAACCTCCATGACCACGCTGTCACAGCCCGCCTCCACCATTTCCGCAAAATACTGGTGGATGGTGTAAGATTCCGGAGTGGTGTTGGCCGCCGGGATCTTCTTCTCGCCGATGACCGCCTCGATGGTCCCGATCAGCCCCACCTTGTGTCCCACATCCTCCAGGATGGACTTGATCATATAGGTGGTGGTGGTCTTTCCCTTGGTTCCGGTAATGCCGATGATCTTTAATTTTTCCGCCGGATAGCCGAAATAGGCGGCGGACATCAATGCCAGAGCGTAACGGGTGTCCTGCATTCGGATCACGGTCACATCCCCCGGTACATCCACTTCCTTTTCCACGATCAGGGCCGAAGCGCCTTTTTCCGCAACCTCCCGGGCAAACCGGTGTCCGTCCGAGACCGCGCCGCTGATGCAGACAAACACTGCGCCCTCCTCTGCCTTTCTTGAATCGTTGATCAGGGTCGAGATCTCGATCTGGTCGCTGCCCTGTATGACCTCGTATTGTAAACGTTCTAATAACTGGCTCAGCTTCATGTAGGTTCCTCCTTGAAAGAGCATGTTTCCATCACGGCCCGAATGGATACAGGATGCTTCCGGCCGCTGTGAACAGCAGCGGTTTCAAGCCTGCTGCCTCGAACCGCTCTATTTTTCCTTGTATAGAATACCACAAAGAAGCCCGGGTTGCAAATGGAAGGTTTCGCACAGGGGGCTCTATCAGGCTGAAATACGATCCGGTACTGAGGTACTGATTCCAAACTTGATATAGACTATGGTTTATGGTAAGATGACAGCAAAGAACAGCAGCTTATGGCCTATGATCACAAACTGGCTGCATCCGATAGATCGGGAAGGGACGTGTGAAGCTATGGGGACGAAATTAAAACTGCCGATAGGGATTGAATTTTTTAAAGATATACGGACCAGAGGCTATTATTATGTGGATAAGACCGGTTTTATCCAGGATTTGCTGGATTCCTGCGGCAGTGTAAACTTGTTTACAAGGCCGCGCCGGTTTGGGAAAAGCCTGAATATGGACATGCTGAAAACATTTTTTGAAATCGGGACAGAGCCATCACTATTTGACGGCCTGGGGATTGCAGAGGAAACTGAACTCTGTGAGCAGCATATGGGAAAGTATCCTGTCATCTCAATCAGCCTTAAAGATGTAGAAGGGATGGATTTCCAAACGGCATACGGAATGTTGGGAGTCATTGTCAGCGAAGAAGCTGGCCGTCTGGACTTTCTTTTGGAGAGTAACAAGCTGACCCCCGCAGATAAGAAAAAGCTAAATCGATTGATAGAAGGTGATTTTGAAAAAGCGTTTTATCTATACAGCAGTCTAAAGCTTTTAACCCAATTACTTTTTAAGCATTATGGGATTCCAGCCATCGTCCTGATTGACGAATATGACGTACCTTTGGATAAAGCATATCAGAACGGCTATTATACGGAGATGGTCAGCCTGATCCGTTCGCTGTTCAGTCAGGTGCTTAAAACAAATAAGAACTTATATTTTGCGGTCATTACAGGATGCCTCCGGATTGCCAGAGAGAGCATTTTTACGGGGCTTAACAATTTCAAAGTGAGAACGATATCTGACATCCGTTATGCGGAATATTTTGGGTTTACAGCAAATGAGGTCAGGGATCTGCTCTGTTATTATAATCTGGAAGAAAAGTTTGACGTGTTTCAGGAATGGTATGACGGATACCGGTTCGGACATACAGATGTATACTGCCCCTGGGACGTGATCAACCAGTGTGATAAATTTCTGGAATCAGCAGATGCCGCCATGGAAAGCCATTGGGAAAACAGCAGCAGCAATACCATTATCCAAGATATCCTCACGGATGCGGCAGAGACTACGAAGGCAGAAATTGAAGCTCTGATTTCCGGCGAATCCGTAGAAAAAACTTTGATCCCGGAATTAACCTACACAGATCTTGACAGCCAGGATCCTGAAACCCGTCAGACATATCTGTGGAGCGTTCTCTTTGCCACCGGATACCTGACGAAAGCCGGTGAAACCGGGAGCGGTCAGTACCGTCTTGTTATTCCAAATAAGGAAGTCCTTGGAATCTACGAAAAAAAGATCCGTTCCTGGTTTCGGGTAAAGATCACCGGCAGCACAGCAGATTGGAAAGCGTTCTGCCGGGCAATTGGAGATGGGGATGGGAAGGCTGTAGAAGAGATTTTTAACCAATTCCTGGCGGAGTCCATCAGCATCAGGGATACTTTTGTAAAAAAAGAAATGAAAGAAAATTTTTATCATGGAATGCTGCTGGGTCTGTTGAAAGCAGAACGGAGTTGGATTGTAAAATCCAATGCGGAATCGGGAATTGGGTATACGGATATTAAAATTATAATTCCGGCATCCAGGACCGGATGCGTTATCGAAGTGAAATATGCGGAGAAAGGATCCTTTGACACAGCGTGTCAAAATGCAATGGAGCAGGTTGAACACGATGGATATGTGACTGTTCTTAAACAGGAGGGGATGGAACCAATTCATAAATATGGAATTGCCTGCTATAAAAAAAGCTGCAAGGTAATGTATTGTTCAGAATAGCTGTCAAATCTATTAAGCAGATGGATGAAAGGAAAATGCCCCGGCAACGAGTTTATCCTCGTTCCGGGGTCATTACGTAAACAGTTCCTAACAGCCAGTATTTAGAACAGCCGGAAATTCTGGAGCAATATCTGCCCTGTTCAGTGACACTGTCCGAGAAATGCAGACTGAAACATGAACCCATTTCGAGCAATTTAAATTTTTTTGAATTTTTTTCATAGCAGTAGCTTTCTCTGGTATTTAGAAGCTAGAATTTAGAATATTGGATATGGGGGGAACGGGAATTTCTTTATTATGCAGAGCAATTCACCATGATTTTGAGCATACCTCCCCCTTTCCTTTGTTTCTGCACTTGCCCACGCATAGCTGTAAACTCCTCTCGTTTCTTTTTCAAAATAACAGTTCGCGCTATGCTCATACAGCAGTTTATAAGTCGGTCGTTCCAGATTCCTTCCGCCCCAGCCCGCCCGGAGCACTTCCCCTGGGTGTTTCTCCTTAAATTTTTTCAGCCCCTCCCGCATCCTGTACTGGATGATGGCACGTACAAGCAGGGCGAAGGATAACAGCATGCTTAATGCCTGAATCCGTTCGGGATTTTTCAAATAGATCACGGAAGCCATGCTGTGGGATTTTAATTCACGGAAGGAATTCTCGACCACTTGCTGTCCCTTGTATGTCTGCGGCAATTTGCGGTTCCCCGCCACTTCCTCCCCCACGTTGCTTATGAGAACGATGCGGGAATTCTTTCTCAGATCGTATTCTGCCTCTTTTTCTTTTTGGGAAATCGCTTCGGCACGTAAACGATATCTTTCTTCTATGTTAGGGACTGCGCCGGCTTTCCTGCGCCCTCTGGGCCATTTTTCTTTTGTTTCCTTTT
>Ga0137308_101891_pt1 | contig 17073 bp, 16 predicted proteins | sample Inofrocosms_June_FD_97181 | JGI IMG/M metagenome (GOLD analysis project Ga0137308, IMG submission 97181) | Mouse cecal microbial communities from Vienna, Austria - N-Acetylneuraminic and N-Acetylglucosamine D2O microcosms_June | ecosystem: Host-associated > Mammals > Digestive system > Large... | reverse complement strand
AAATCCAGATACTCAAGCGCACCGATCTTTTCCAGCTTTTTGTACTGGATATAAGAAGTCATATCGGAACCGATACCGATCCTGATCCCCTTTTCCTTCAGCCGCCCCAGCAAAGGCAAAAGTCCCGCTTCGGGTTCCATCACCTCTAAAAGGGTATCCCAGTAGGTATGATACATTTCCATCGCCTTCTGATAATCCGCAGAGCCGATCTGCTCCAAAAAACACTGGAAACGGATCAGCCTGTTATGTATCGCCGCACAGTTATCCCCGAGCCGTTCCGTAATGATATCCATACACTTTGCGGCAAGTTCCTTTGTCTCAGAGGCACTCATCCCGAAAGTTTTTTCCGTATACGCACAAAGAGCAGCCATAGCAACCTTATGTGCCGCGTCAAAGCTATACATGGTATTATCAATGTCAAAAATAACCGCCTTAATCATATCCGCCCTCTCCATCGTTTCTGTAGCATTGTTTTTCCGCCGGCTGCGGCATTTCATGTAAAAACCTGATACATACCGGCAAACGGCACATATCCTGAATATGTCCCTATCCGGTACACCGAACACTGCGGGCCCGCTGCAACGCAGGCCCGGAAATAAGTAACCTGCGATCCGATTTATTCAAACTTCATCTTACCGCTGACCATAGTAGGCATTTGCGCCGTGTTTTCTGAAATAGTGCTTATCCTGCAGCTCCTGCGGCGCAGGTTTCACCCCGGGATTGATCATCTCGCAGCGGGAAGCCATCTTCGCAACCTCTTCCAGCACCACCGCATTGTGCACTGCCTCATGCCCGTCTTTTCCCCAGGTAAAAGGCCCGTGGTTCTTGCAGAGCACTGCCGGAACCGCCTCATAATCCTTGTCCTTGAACAGATCCACAATCAGGACGCCGGTATTTCTTTCATAATCCTTCAGTTCTTCTTCTGTCAGACATCTAGCGCAGGGCACTTCGCCGTAGATATAATCCGCATGGGTCGTGCCGTAACAGGGGATCGCTCTGCCCGCCTGCGCCCAGCTTGTCGCCCATGATGAATGGGTGTGCACCACGCCGCCGATCTTCGGAAACGCCTTGTACAGTTCCACATGGGTCGCCGTATCGGAGGAAGGATTATATTTTCCTTCTACTTTATTCCCCTCCAGATCCATGATGACCATATCTTCGGGTGTCAGCCTGTCGTAATCCACACCGCTGGGCTTGATCGCAAACAGTCCGCTCTCCCTGTCGATCTCGCTGACATTGCCCCAGGTGAAAGTTACCAGACCGTACTTCGGCAGCAGCATGTTCGCCTCATAAACCCGTTTTTTCAGTTCTTCTAACATGATTTTTCCTCCTAAATTCTTCTCACTTTGTGATGGTGTAAAGCGCTACCTCGTCGATCTCCCTGTTGGTGGAAACCAGCATATCCCTGCCGTCTTTCATAAAATGATATACATTCGCGGAACCACAGTCTCTGTCAATGTACTCCATCTCGTAGGTCCCTTTATCCCTGTTGTAGAAAAACGCCATCAGATCCCTCTCCCCCTTGCGGTGTCCGGTTACCAGAGCAGGCTTTCCGCAGAGCATGCCGCCATAAATGGAATGCAGGAAATCCCTCTTTTCCGCAAACTCGTAAACCACTTTGAATACGCCGTCCGTCTTTTTATAGAAACGGATCGTATCCCCGTGGAACGGCGAGATCGTCGCCAGTTCTTTTTCGCCGTCCCCGTCAAAATCCAGAAGGACCGCATCGGAAGCCGCATCAGAGATCAGTTCTTCGATCTCCCACTCACCGCCCTTTTTTTCAGGCGGTACAAACTTAAACACGCCGTTGTCCGCAGAAATAATACTGCAGGGTACGCCATTGTCCTCCACTCTGTAATATCCGTGATTTTTCAGCATATTATCTTTTATTACAGTAAGCGGAAGCTGATTGTTCTCATTGTATCCGCTGAGATCATCGGGCAGTACCGCCGCGAAAACCTTCCCCGGAAATCTCCAGTCTTCCTTGTACTCATAATCCGACTTCAGGGCACAGGCGATCAGATACTTTACACCATTCCTCACTAATATATCAAATCTGTGTACAAAAGGCAAATTCACCAGCGTTCTGATCTCCCAGTTTCCCTTCTCCACAGGCGTTGCGATCACGATCTTTGCCTCCTTGGAATCATTGGGGGAATAGAATTTATGAGTTGCAAGAAACTGCCCGTCGCTGCCTGGCACCTGCACCATCGTCATAACGCCGCCGGGTTCACTCCAGACAACATCCTCCTCATTTCCGTCCGTATCAAAGAGAATACATCTGTCCATCTTCTCCGCCGCTACCAGAAAATGTTCTTTCCCCTGATAAGTCAGGGGTGCGATGGAATAACATTTTGTCAGATTTGATATCACCTTTTTTTCTATTTTCATATTTTATTTCCTGTCCTTTCACAGCTTGTTTCATCGTCAGGGAAAGCCGCTTTCCCTGACCGCCGCGTGCATTCCGCATTATTTTGGCGGCATATTTTCATGCCCCGGCCTGCGCATCCAGCAGCCCCGCCATCATATCATGGGCAAATTGAAGATCCTCTTTCCAGTTTTCGCTTCCCTTGTACCAGAACTCTGTCACATACCTGCGGATACCCATATCCCAGGCTTTCTCGATAGCCGCCGCAAAATCCACATGCCCTGTTCCGTAAGGCACTTCACGATATCTTCCGGGCAGCGTCTCTTTCAGATGGAGAGATGTGATATTTCCTCTTCCCAGTTCCATATCTTCCAGTACGTCCGTCTGATACTGCACCGCCGCATTTGTCATATTGCCCAGATCCGGATAGATCTTCAAATAGTTAGAGCCGCACAATGTTACATATTTCATGGCTTTTTCCACGGTATTCATAAACTCGTTTTCCATGGTCTCAAGCCCCAGTATCACGCCTGCCTTCTCCGCCATCCCGGCGCCTTTTTTCAGATTTTCCAGATAGCGCCTCTTTGTCTCTAAAGTGGAGGGCTCGTAATATACGTCGTAGCCGGGAATCATCACCACACGGACACCGATATCATCCGCAAACCGAATGGATTTTTCCAGAATCTCCATACCCTTTTCTACATAATCAGGCTTATCGTTTCCCATAGAATATCTGGTCAGGGCGCTGACGCACATGGTACGGATCGGAATTCCCGCCTCGTACATGGTCTCCACCAATGCGAGGCGCTCTTTCTTCGGCATATCAAGACGCCCGATCTTTTCCTCGGAGTCATCAATGCTGAGTTCCACATAGTCATATCCCGCTTCCTTTGCCGCCTCCAGTTTTTCCTTCCAGGATAACGTAGAGGGCATTGCCTTTTCATATAATCCCAAAGCATAAGCTTTCATCATCTTTACTGCCTCCTGCATTTCTCAGCCTGCGCATTCTGCATGGTTGGAAATTTTCACTCTCTAATAATCACTTCTTCTTACCTGATAAACGTTCACTCCCTGCATGCGCATCAGTTCCAGTTCCTCCTCCGGCGCCGTTTCATCTGTGATCAGATTCTTCACCATCTCAATCCCGCAGCTTGTAAAACTGCTGTTATGCCCTATCTTCGTGTGATCTGCCAGCAGGTACACTTCCTGTGTCGCATGCTCGATCATAAGTTCATTCACATTCACTTCATTCGCTATTTCCGTTGTTACGCCCGCCTTCGCGCTGACGCCGGAACATCCTACAAAAGCTTTCTTTGCATAGACATTCTGCAGATTCCGGATCGCGAAATCCCCCACCAGCGCCTCTTTCGGATGGCGCACCTCTCCGCCGGTCAGGATGATATCCACCCCGGCTGCCCGCTCCTGAGAAATTGCCTTGCCATTGTTGGTAATAACCGTCACATGGCGGCTCGTGATATATTTCACCATATTCAGCGCATTGCGGCTTGTATTGATAAAGATGGTATCTCCGTCCTCCACCAGCGTTGCGGCATACCTCGCGATCAGATCCCTGTAAACAGCCACATCATCCATATATCCGTCAGCGTCTTTAGATACGCTCGCACCTCCGTAAAATCTTCTGATCTGCTTTTTTTCCTCCAGAAACTGAAGATCCCTCCTGAGCGTCACCACGGATACCCCAAGCCTTTTTGCCAGTTCATCCACACGGACCTGCGGATTTCTCTGCAGCATTTCCAGCACCTGATGTCTTCTTCCTTCCACATATGCTCTTTCTCTTTTCATGCTGACTCCCTCCGGGTGCTGCCTGACAGCACAGACCAATCTTTACGTTTTAATTGTTCCGATACGCCGGCGTCCCGTCATAATAACGGGACGCCGGCACTTTGATCTCACAGATAACGGGAATCTGTTCCGTTTATTCGATGATTCCCTTTTCTCTCATCTTGTCTTCCATCTCCTGTACGGACATGATATTGCGCAGCCCGATCACGATGGTACCCTTTTTCTCCGCATCTTTAAACATATTTGCAAAGTTCTGTGCACAGAACACTACATCATACTGCACTGCTGCCGTCTTTCCTTCGGATAATGCACAGTGATGGACCTTGCCGGGCTTGATCCCCACTTTATCCAATGCCTTCTGCATTGTCATCTTCATCATCAGGCTCGAGCCTGCTCCGTTTGCGCAACATACCAGAAAACTCATATTCTCCTTAGCCATTTTTCTTTCTCCTATTCCATTTCTATTTTATTTAGCACGTTTTGCTTTTAATTCTTTATATTCTTCGTAATTCTCCGTCACGAGGAAGTATCCTTCCTTATCCGCACGGTACTGAAGCTGCGGAATAGCCAGCAGTCCCACTGCCACGATCGCAACGCCTGCGTAGCTTAAGAACTTCATAAGCGCTGTCATAACCGGCCATACTACAGCCCAGTCCCACATGCCGAGGTATCCGCCGTAAGCCGCCATGCCGACCCAGCCTGCGATGATTGCGGAACCGAATACCTGACAAAGGCCCGAGATAAACGGCAGGATAAGCGCCGCCTTGATACCGCCTTTTTCATTTGCAAAGATGGCGATAGTCGCATTGTCAAAGAATACCGGCACGAATCCGCAGATAACAAGTACGGGGCTCTTCAATACGATGAGCAGCGCAATGGCAATAATCTGTCCCAAGAAACCTGCAAGGAAGCCAAGAGGCACCGCGTTTGCGGAACCGAAACCGAAGATAACCGCACAGTCCACGCCCGGAACGGAACCCGGAAGCAGCTTATCCGCAATACCCTGGAAGGATGCCGTCAGCTCTGTTACGAACGTACGAACGCCGAGCTGCAGGATCGCCAGATATACAGAGAAGTATAAACAGGTCTGGATCACATAGAATACCATACTTGCGTTTTCACCGAGGAAACCGCCTTCCACCAGATAATCTCTGCCCAGAATGCAGAGGATCGCGCCGAAGAAGATCAGCATCAGGATGGAAGTACAAACCATATTTTCATTAAAGATTGACATAAAGCCCGGCAGTTCGATATCATCGATCTTCTTTACTTCTTTGCCGTCTTTCTTTTTACCGAAGAGTTTTTCAGCCAGCCAGTAGTTGATGGCTACACCGAACATCTGCTGATGCGCCAGCGTAAAGCCTGCGCCGTCGGTAACTTCCTGACAGGGTTTGATCAGTACATTGGTACCCACTGCCCAGTATGCGCCGAGAATAACCGCCATAACGATGATCATTGCCACATGCTGCGTCAAAAGTCCCGGCAGTGCGAACATGATCAGCCAGTAAGCCGTAGCCGCCTGCTGTACCTGTACATGCCCCGTTGTAAACAGAGCGCGCAGTTTTGTGATTTTGCTGAAACGTACAAGCAGGATATTGACGATAAAGGCAATCAGCAGAAGAATCATCGCATCGCCGAAGCCCTTCCCGAATACTTCCTCTACGCCTGCCGTAACCGCATTCTGTCCGAAATACGGGTCAATTACCATCGCATCGATCTGGAAAACATCCTTTAAACCTACCAGCACCGGCCGGAAATTGGATACCAGCCCGCCGGAACCTACTGTTAAGATCAGGTAACCTACTATTGCTTTGATCACCCCGGCAAGTACATCATACCAGGGTTTCTTCTGCAATATGTACCCCAACATAACAATGAGGCCGATCATAAATGCAGGCTGCTGTAAAATGTTTGTCGCAAAGTACGACCATGCAGTCATTAAAAAATTCATATTCTATCTCCCTTCTTGTTTTAAAGTTCCGCAGATATAGATATCCTTAATCCGGATATTTCTCTGCAAGCGCAAGAAGATCTTCCGGTTTTTTTGCCTCCTTCAGCTCTTCCATCAGCTCTTCGTTGGACATCAACTCCGCCAGTCTTGACATATTGTCCAGATGCTGGCTGGGATCGCAGGATGCAAGCGTGAAAAACAGCGTTGCATCTTTTTCCGGATCGCCCGGATCAAAACTCACAGGCTCCTCAAGCTTCATAAAGGCGATCGCCGTTTTATGCACGCCCTTTGCGCATTCCTGAGAATGGGGCATAGCCACATCCGGCATGATCACGATATAGGGACCGTACTCTTCCACACAGCGAATGATGTCCTCCTTGTAATTCTCTTCCACCGTCCCGTCCGCTTCCAGCACTTCACAGCTCATCCTGATCGCTTCCTTCCAGTCCTTCGCACTGTCTGCAAACTTGCAGTGGTTTTTCTCAACAAATTCTCTCAGCATAGATGCCTCCTATTCCAGTTCCGCAGATGTCCTCCGCCACACCACTACAGAAAACGATTTTCTGCTGCTTCGCATCAGCAAACCGTTTTGGGCGCCTTCCGGACATCTGCTGATTCCAGTTCCGCAGTTTCCAAATCGTTACAGGCAGGAGCGGTACGGGATGTTCTGCGGTGCTTCAAAGCAGTCCTCGAACCCTCTTCTGTGATGGTAATAAATTTTATCCTTGTCCTGCGGATATACATATTTGCCGCCGACCTGCCAGAAGAACGGATGGAACTTGTACTCATTGCGGTCCTTTTTGAAATCATAGAGCAGTTTGATCTCTTCGCAGTCCGCCTGGAAATTCGTCCATACATCCCAGTGGATCGGAACGACAACCTTGCACTGCAGATTTTCCGCCATACGCAGCACATCGATGGAAGTCATCTTGTCCTGCATACCGATCGGATTCTCGCCGAAGGAACCGAAAGCCACATCAATATCGTAATCTTTACCATGTTTTGCAAAGTAGATAGAGAAATGGGAATCGCCCGAATGGTAGATATTTCCGCCGGGTGTCTTCACAAGATAGTTGACAGCCTTATCATCCATATCGGTCGGGCATACGCCGGTCAGTTCTTCTCTGTCAGGACCTGTGGAATCCGTCGTTACGATACAGGTTCTGTCGAATGAATCCAGCGCAATGATCTCGATATCCTTGATCTTGATCGAATCGCCGGGTTTTACCGTGATGCAGCGATCTTCCGGAACGCCCCATTTTACCCATGTCTCCACAGATTTTTTCGGTCCGATGAAAGGAACCGGGATCACATTGCCCTTGTCATCCGTTGTGGTCATACCGCTCTGCAGGACATGCGCCGCCCACTCGGCAGACATATGGTCCTGATGATAATGAGTAGCCAGAACCGCGTCCACCTGTTTGAAAGCAAAGGGATCGATCACAAACGGCACGTTACGCAGATTCGGCTGCATAGCCCTTCCGCCGCACATATTCGCCATCTGATGACCGACTTTCATCTTTCCGTCGCCATGTGTTCTCTTTCCGTTCCCGCACCAGAGATCGATGGTAACGTTAGCACCGCCCGGTGTCTTAAACCATACGCCGGTACAGCCAAGCCACCACATCGCTACATTGCCCGGCTCAACAACTTCATTTTCAATGTCCTCCACAAGCCAGGTACCCCATTCCGGGAAAGTTGACATGATCCAGCTCTCCCTTGTGATTTCGTCAATTTTGCTCATAAAACCCTCCTTTTTCTTCGCGAATCGTTCATATAGTTCATATAAATTTTCAATTATATGTTTTATTTGATTTAATTATAACATAAAAAACAGTTTAATCAACCTTATTATATGAACTCTTTGCTTTTTTATGCATGTTTTTAATTTTTTTACGGTTTGCACAAATTGAATAGTATCATTTTGTGCAATTTATACAGGAGCAATACAGTATGCCCCGCCGGAGCGCAAATAATACATTTTATGACAAAATATCCCTGAACATTTCAATTTTTAAAGCTGAATCGGAAAACTGTCTTGGCTGCTTATAGCCTATGCCCTTCTCAAAAAAAGAAAACTTTATAAATCCTGCCGCTGAAACTGTCTATGACGGATCTTGTCCGGTAGAAACACCAAAACGGACCGCATCTCCCGATACGATCCGTCTTTCATGCCTGCCGTCTCAGCCTGCCAATATTTTAAATACGATCTTCTCCACTTTTTCGGTGTCTTCTCCGCAGCGGATGCAGGGCATATGTGCATCCTGCGGCTCATAACAGGCAAACATGCCTGCCGCCAGGACAATCCCTCCCTTATCGGGCCGCCCTTCATAAAAAATAATATCCTTTTCCCAGCTCTGATCTTCCGCTATCGTAAGTTCCTCCGCCAGATCATAAAAGATCGTCTCCCTTCCGCTCAACACAAACTGCAGATCGGCATATGCCCTGTGGGATTCCATACGTCCCTCTTCCTTCGGCTTTGTCTCATAATATTGCATCAGAGCATATAGCCTGTTATCCGCAAGCAGATCATAACGTCCTGCCGGCAGAAATTCCCTGCGACATTTTTCGATAAACTCCATTATCGCTTCCGCATATTCCTCAAACTGCGGATACCTTCTGATATTTTTGATATGATCAACTATCATCCCGATTACCCTTTCCGGTTCTCTTTCCTGTTTTTCCAGATCTTTTTCACTGTCTGCCCATAAAGCGGCGACATCAGCGACAAAACCGAGATCAGCAAAAAGATCAGGCAGATCGGCCTTGTAAAGAAAATAGAGAAGCTTCCTTTACTCATCATCAGCGCGCCGCTGAAATTCTGTTCCGCCGTCCCTCCGAGGATAATGCCGAGAATGACGGCGGACATCGAAAACTGTGTCTTGTTCATAAAATAACCGAGAATGCCGAAAAATACCATCACATACACATCCGTCATGGAATGATTATAGGAGTAGGTCCCCACAAAAGTCATCATAAAAATTACAGGGATCAATATTTCCTTCGGCACGTTCACCACTCTGGAAAACACCCTGATCAGTGAAAAACCAAAGCAGCCCATCACAATGTTTGCCAAAAGCAGCCCCAGAAATATCGTGTACACCTGCATCGGTTGGTTTGTAAAGAGCAAAGGCCCCGGTGCGATTCCCTGCACCATCAACGCGCCCAGCAAAATAGCCGTTGCGCCGTCGCCGGGGATTCCCAGCGTCAGCATCGGGATCATGGCGCCGCCCGATACCGCGTTATTGCCGGATTCCGGCGCGACGATGCCTTCCGGCTCCCCGTTTCCGAAATTCTCTTTATATTTTGACCACTTTTTCGCCTGGTCATAACAGATAAAAGAAGAGATATCCCCGCCGGTTCCCGGAATACAGCCTATAAAGGTACCTATCAGCGAAGAACGAAACAGCGTCACCATCACCCGTTTCAGATCGCTGAAGGTCGGAAATACCCTGTCTATCTTTACATCTTTTTTCTCATATTTTTCGTCATAACAGCTTTCCACGGACGAGAGTACCTGTGAAAAAGCAAATACACCGATCAGCACCGGAATAAAAGAGATCCCGCCGATCAGATAAGTGGAATCAAACGTAAAACGCATTTTCCCTGTCATCGCGTCTATGCCGATGGTTCCGATAAACAATCCCAGCGCCCCGCCCATAAGTCCCTTCAGCACAGAACCCGAGGACACGCTGGTAATGATGCTGATACCAAAAAGAGCCAGTGCAAAATATTCCGCTTTGGAAAAGGTCAGCGCCACCTTCGCAAGCTGAGGTGCAAAGATCATCAGGCATATGGCCGAAAATACGCCGCCGAACATGCTTCCCATCGTGGAAAGCCCTAAAGCCCGTCCCGGCTGCCCCATTTTATTTGCCATCGGATAGCCGTCCAGCGTTGTCGCGGCGGATGCCGGCGTGCCGGGCGTATTTAAAAGAATCGCGGAAATGCTGCCGCCGTAGATCGCGCCGCAGTATACGCCCAGCAGCATGATGATACCCTGTACGCCGTCAAAAGCAAATGTCAGCGGATACAAAAGCGCAATTCCCATATTTACGGAAAGCCCCGGCATCGCCCCGATCAGAATGCCGGCACCCGTTCCCACGATCAGAAGCAGCAAAGTCATCGGAGATGCCGCACTGGCGATCGCCGCTGCTATATTATTCAACATTTCATCTCCTCCTTACATAAAAAACGGTTCCGGAAGCTTTGTACCCAGAATCAGGCTGAAAATAACATAGATAGCAGCAAGTGCAACGATCGTGACGATCGCTGTTTTCTTTTTATTCCTCTCACCCAGCACCCACATCAGCGCCGGAATCAGTATCAGCCCGGAAATGTAAAGCCCCAGCACATTAAGGAGCAGACAATAGACAACCATGATGCCCATTACCAGATAGACTCTCCTGTTTGCCGGAAGTCCCAGTACCACTTCCATCTCTTCATATTTTTTTCTGTTTACCAAGGTCATGACAAGCAGAATAAGCGCCGCACCGACCATGATGCCGCCTGTGATGGCTGGCCAGGTACCGGCGGAAATACCGCCCTCCTCTTTAAAACCTATGCCCAGTCCGGCTGAGAGTGCCCAGATGGCAACTCCCAGCACCGCCGCTACAGCCGATATGACATAGTTACACTTTTTCATATTGACCATACATGATCACCTCATCATAATTTATAGTCTTACCGATCACTCAGCAAATTCAATGGTTTCAAATACTTTTTTATACATCTCGTAGTCGTCCGCCATAACCTGATATGCATCATCCCCGATATAATCCAGAGGCTCGATACCCTGAGAGAGGAAATATTCCTTGCATTCCTCGGACTCCATCGCCGCTTTTGCCGCATTTCTCAAAGCCGTCAGGCTCTCTTCATCCAGTCCCTTCGGTGCAACCAGCGCTGCCCACGCCCGAACTACCAGATCATGGCCCTCCTCTTTGAATGTCGGAACCTCCGGAAGCAGTATCATACGATCTTCGCTCATAACGCCCAGACATTTCAAAGTTCCTGCTTCGATCTGCGTCATAAAACTCGAAGGATCCGCCAGTGTGGCATCAATGTGTCCGCCGGTGATTGCTGCCGCAATGTCAGCCGTCCCGTTAGGATACGGAATATGTGACACGGTTATGCCGTACTCCTGCTCCACCAGATATGTTGCGATATCCCAGATAGCGCCCGCGCCCGAATTGCCGACCTGTACCGCACCGGGATTTTCCTGACAGTATGCCACAAACTCATCGATGCTGTTGTAGGGTGCATCCGCCTGAACGATCAGCGCTGCCGGCGCGCCGATAGGCATTGCAATAGCGTCAAAGCTTTCATAGGTCAACTCTGTCTTCCCCTGAAAACAGAACATATCAAGCTCCACTGTTACCGCTCCCAATACATAGCCGTCCGGATCCGCTTCCGCTGTCTGCACCATACCAGTAATGCCGCCGCCGTCCGGATTGTTGGTCACATTAAATTTTGCGCCTTCAAAGTTTTTCTCCATATAGGTCAAAAGTCCTCTGGTGGAAGTATCCGTTCCGCCGCCTGCTCCTTTTGGCACGATCACCTCGATATCATCGCTCGGATAAGCGCCCTTTGCGCCGCAGCCGGTCAGCAGAGCCGCACCCAATACAATAGATAATAATACTGCTGTTATTTTTTTGCACATTATATTTTTCCTCCTATTCCAGTTCCGCATGCGCACTTCCAGTACACCACACCTTAAGAGAATTTCCTGCTTCTTACGCATCAGTAAATTCTCTTGTGCACTGTACGTGCACCTGCTGTTTTCCAGTTCCGCATGCGCACTGCATCGGCACATACTGTTTTCAGTTCCTCAGATATTGTTCTTCCAGTTTTCCGGTGATGCGCCGAAGGACTTCCATCTCTTTCCGGAAAGTTTCCGTCAGCAGCGTGTTCTTCTTTGTTCTGGTGACGGTGGTCATGGCAACGCCCTCACCGTTCAGATAATATTTTGCATTCACCGGATAACACTGGTATTCGATCAGTGCACAGAGTGTCAGCATATCCGCAAGTTCTTCCATCCCCTGCTTCCCATAATCCGCTGTCAGACGGCTGTAAAGGCCGCACTGCATATTCGCCATAACGCCGCTGTAGCCCGCCGCGCCTGCCTTCAAGGATTCCAGCAATGTTGCGGTATTGGCATTATAGAGTTTTAAATTTGTCCCTCTGCACACCTCCAGCTTATCCAGAATATTCCGGATATCGCAACTGGTATCCTTCAGGAAATAAAAGCGCCCTGTCTGCGCACACCATGCCGTCATTTCTTTGGTAAGCACCCGCTTATAAGGATAAGGGCATTCATAAAATCCCAGTTTAATATCTTCCGGCAGTTCTGCCAGCAGCTTCTTCAGGTTTGCGAGCCATACCTCATCGCTCTCATCCTGCCCTGCAAGACGGTTTGTGATCATGATCACCGCATCCACACCAGTCTCTGCGATCCTCCTCAGTTCCTCCGCCTGCTCCGCAAATCCGTCGGAAATATGTCCCGATGCAATAACAGGAACTCTTCCTGCCGCTTTTTCTTTCACAAACCCGGCAATTTTGATCCGCTCCTCCAGAGACAAAAAGAACATCTCACTGGACTGGCACACCGCAAAAAGGCCCGAAACCCCGTTATCAATATACCATTCGATCAATCTCTCCAACGCCGGATAATCCACCTGCCCTTCCTCCGTAAAGGGTGTCAGCATAACCGGCCACACACCGCCTGAAAATTGATTTTCTGCCATTTTCTACACCTCCTTTCTTAAAAACCTCCAAAATGCAATTGATTTTCTGTCAAAAGTATATGAAACATATATCTTTTTTCCGTCCGCTATGATCGAAGGATAGGAATATTCCCCGTCCGTGTCTTCCAGCACCGCTTCTTCCTGCCATGATGCCCCGTTGTCCGAAGACGAAAGAAGTACGAGCGGCGTTCTCTTTCCCCAGTTTTCTCCAACCGGATTCATACAGAGTATCAATACGCCGTCACTGCACCTCACCACATCGATACCGCTGTTATTATTGGGCAGTTTTGTGGGATAAGCGCTCCCCCAGCTTTTTCCGTAATCCTCGGAATCCGCGCGGTATATCCGTCCTTCGCTGCTGCGCAGCAGCATATGTACTTTTCCCGGACTGCTTTCCCAAAGCGTCGGCTGAATAACGCCCCTGCCGTAAAAGGACTGCTCGGAAACCTGTACCGTGCTGCCCGCCGCCGTATTTTCTCCGCCGTATGCCACCTCTATCCTGATCGGATCGCTGAGACAAAAACTCTTACCGCCGTCTTCCGACCTGTCCGCATAAGCCGTCCAGATTCCCTCTTCCGTGGAAGTACCTGCCAGCATGCTCCCGTCCGATAAGGTGATCATCTTGCATCTTACGGGGCCTCTGCCGCCTCTGTCTCCCGGCACCAGTTCTTTTGCCTCGCCGAACGTCTCTCCGTAATCCTCTGATATCCGGCAGTTTGTATACCACCTGCTGATCCGGTTTCCCACCTTGTAAAGCAGCAGGACTTTTCCGTCCTGTCTCTGATATAAAACAGGATTCCAGTGCGCCTCCTTCGCATCATGCGCCGCCATCTGCGGAATACTCCATTTCCCGTCCCGGCAGAGAGATTTCCAGATCGAGACATCCTCCGTTCCTTCCTTTTTTCCCGCAAACCACACTGCGCCGATAGCGCCGCTATCCATAAGGCAGATATTGGATGCATGGCAGATGTTCCCCTTTAAAAACGCCGGTTCAAATATCAGTTCTTTTTTTCCTTCACCCAGATACATTTCCGTTTTCCTTTCTCCGAGACCGCCTTTCCTGATAAAACAAGAATAATACATTATCATCTGTTACGCTTTCAAAATGATCCGAAGTACGATTTTATACTTTTTTATTGTTTTTATCCAAAAAATATGAAATAATGGTCGAAACGGAGGAGATCATATGAAAGAAAGATATGAATTATTCGACAAATTTTCCTGGTCAAAGGAAAACAAGACCATCATATGGGAAAAGCACAAAATTCCCGGCCTCAGAAATATAACCCACTGGAATTTTACAACCTCTCCCTCTCCGCTGATCATGCACTATCACTCCGACATCATCGAAATCCACTGCATGATCAAGGGACAGCGCCATACGCAGATCGAAAAGAACGGCTCCCTCGAAAGTTATACCTATGCAGGAAACGAAGTATTCCTTACCTTTCCCTTTGAGATCCACGGAAACAGCAGCCAGCCGCAGCTCCCCTGCGAATTTTACGCCTTTCAGATCAGTACCGGAAATCCCGATAACCTGCTGGGTCTGAACAAAGAATTCAGCAACATGCTCTGCCATACGCTCCTGCATCTTGGGCAGCGCCATTTCAGGACCGGAAACACACATATCCAGTATCTGCGCTCCGCCTTCAATTTTTTCAGCGACATGACGCCGCAGTCCGTTAAGATCGGTGCGCAGTTCCTTGTGTGTTTTCTGCTCAGCCTGCAGTTTCTGCCTCCTGTTTTTCACAGCGATATCTACTCGCTCGATCCCAATATCGCCGCTTCCATATCCTGGCTGAACCAGAATATCCACGAGCCCATGCATCTGCAGAATCTTGCGGATATTTCAGGGTACTCCCTTTCCCATTTTAAGATCAAGTTCAAAAATGAAGTCGGCATTACACCCGCCGAGTATATTTCGCTGCAGAAACTGGAATATGCCAAAAAACAGCTTTTGGAAACCGATATCAGCATCACCAATCTGGCTTATTCCTTAGGATTTTCCTCCAGCAACTATTTCAGTTCCGTGTTTAAAAAATTTCTGGACTGCACGCCGAAGGATTACCGGAAACGGCATCGAAACGTGAAACTCACATAAGAAACTCACATCAGGAACACACATTAGAAATTCACATTAGAAATTCACATCAGAAATTCACATCAGAAATTTTGATTAGAAACTCACATAAAACCCACATTAAGGAATCCACATAAGAACCGGGGGGAAGCCGCCAAACAGCTATCCCCGGCCATAACACTTCTATTTTTCTTCTGTTTTGGAATCCGCGATCTTCGCCCCCGCAAAGCCCGCCAGAACCGAACCTAAATCAATACCCGTCGATTCCTTCAGCCCATCCGTCACCTGGGTCAGAGTTCCCATAATATCCTTCATCAGCTTGGAGGAATTTCCGTCCCCGTACATCGTGATCTTATCCACTTTCGCAAGGGGCTCCGCGATATTTCTCGCAATCTCAGGCATCGCCTTAAAATACATCTCCAGCACGGCGGCTTCGCCCATCTGTTTCATCGCTTCGGCTTTCTTCTCGATACCCTCCGCTTCCGCAAGAGCCTTTGCCCTGATAGCCTCCGCTTCCGCAAGCCCTTTGCTCCGGATACCCTCCGCTTCCTGTTCCATCGCGTATTTCTGCGCTTCCGCCGTTGCCTTTAACGCTTCCGCCTCTTTTTCCCGCTCAAATTTATCCGCCTCCGCATTTTTCTGACGTTCAAACAACTGCGCTTCGGATTTCCTCTGGGTCTCATACAACATGGCATCCGACTCCTGCTGTTTCGCGTATTTTTCGGCTTCCGCCTGTTTCTTGACCGTCGCCTCCAGCGTGCGCTCCGTGAGCTCCACTTCCTTTTCCTTCAGGGCGATCGCTTTCTCCTGTCTTGCCAGATTCGCATCCGCCGTTGCCACTTCCACCGTCTTTCTTTCCGTCTCCTGCTGGATCTGGTAAGCCGCGTCTGCAATAGCCTTTTTGGTATCCGCATCCTTCTGCAGTTCCGCTTTCCGGATCGCCAGATCATTTTCCTTCTGCGCGATCAGGGTCTCCGCATTGATCTGCGCTTCTTTGGATTCCCTGTCGGCTTCCGCCTGCACAACGGCTTTTTCTTTCTGCGCCCTGGCTTTTGCATTGGCGATCTCCAGTTCCGAACTTACCTGGGCGTCATTAGACTCTTTCCTCGCCTGTGCCTGTGCCTTTGCGATCTCCTTTTCACTCTCTGCTCTGGAGATTGCCGCGTTTTTCTGGATCTTTACAATATTGTCCACACCCAGGTTTTCAATAACGCCGTTTCCGTCCACAAAATTCTGGACATTGAAGCTGACGATATCAAGCCCCATTGCGGCAAGGTCCGGTTCAGCGTTCTCCTTGACAAGATTCGCAAACTTCTGTCTGTCGCTGACCATCTCTTCCAGATTCATCTTTCCGACGATCTCACGCATGTTGCCTTCCAGCACTTCCCGTGCCACCTGAGCGATATAGTCCGTGGGCTTATTCAGAAAGTTCTGCGCCGCAAGGGCAAGCCGCTCTTCGTTATCGCTGATCTTCACATTGACGGCGGCATCCACCTTGATATTGATATAGTCCGCCGTAGGCACTGCGCTTGATGTTTTCACATCGATCGGGATCAGCTGCAGATTCAGCTCATCCTTCTTTTCCAGAAACGGGATCTTCAGGCCAGCTTTACCGATCAGGACCTTCGGATTTTTCCGCAGTCCCGAAATTATGTAAGCCGTATCCGGGGAAGCCTTTACATAACCGGATACAAAGATGATGATCACGGCGATCACCGCCACAACCACAGGAACCGCAGCCCCGATCATCCCTAACAATCCATCAAACATACCTTTTCCCTCCTTCTCTTTCCTGCGTCCTCAGACAGGAAAACGCAGGCTTTGCGGCCTTATATGCCGCCATGCATTACGGATACCCAAAGCCGCGTATCCCCGCTGAAAATTTTATATTGATTTTAACATTTTTCGGATTCCTTGTAAATGATAACACAAAAACAGCCGGCTCTGCCATAATCAACCGCCTGATCCTGCTGTTCCGTAAATGTATCCGCCTCCTCGTCAAAATCCCCGATCAGACATACCGTTCCGTTGCCGTTATGATATTCAAACCCCTCCGGCAGCTCTTCCTTTCCTACATCGGGTATCTCTTTTATATTCGTAAGATGCACCGGCAGTGCCTTTGCCTCATCAC
>Ga0137308_101890_pt1 | contig 17091 bp, 16 predicted proteins | sample Inofrocosms_June_FD_97181 | JGI IMG/M metagenome (GOLD analysis project Ga0137308, IMG submission 97181) | Mouse cecal microbial communities from Vienna, Austria - N-Acetylneuraminic and N-Acetylglucosamine D2O microcosms_June | ecosystem: Host-associated > Mammals > Digestive system > Large... | reverse complement strand
TTCAGTTATTATTATGATTGAGACTGAGGAAGACTTTCTCATGTTGATAAAAAGTATAGTATCGTCTTTTACTGCTGAAAGTTTATATGTTCTTTCTATTGTGGGAATGGATAATTTAGGAACAATGCGACTGGGAGTGGATTATGAGGGGTTGGAATTATGGAATGCAAATGCGATTGCTAGCTTTACAGCCTGGGGTGGAATTCTTGCAGTTTTTCTCATCATATATAGTAATAAAAAGACTGAGAAAATTAGATGGGGGATTGTTGCAATATTTTTAATTGTGATGACATTCTATACAGGTTCGAGAAAAGGAGTCATTATTGTTGTTGGGACATTACTGATTTATAATTTGTATGCGAATAGAGGAAATAAAAGAGTTCGGAACATTTGCTTTGTAATATAGGCTTTGATTATTCTGTACATTTTTATTATGAATAATGAAGAAATATATATATTGGTCGGAGCTAGATTGGAAAGGATGGTTCAGGAATTAACAGGCCATAGAACAACGGAACAGAGTATGAGTATGAGAATGTTAATGATTACTTATGGAATGCGGTGGTTTACAGAACGGCCTATATTAGGATATGGTCTTGGAAATTATTCGGTTCTGTTTAGCAGGACATTTGGCTTGGATATGTATTCGCATTGTAACTACGTCGAGATACTTGTAAGTGGCGGTGTTGCAGGCTTTATTATTTATTATAGTGTTTATGTTAGAATATTTATAAAATATATTAAGGAAATGCTCAGGCGGCATAACAAAATTGTAATCTACTTTTTTTCTATACTACTTATTAATACAATTCTCAACATGGCTTTAGTATGTTATTTTGATATTACGTATATTACAATATTGTTGATGACCTATCTGATTTGCGATAAAAAGTTGTACTTATAGAGAATGGGGAAGGTTTATGATACGCAAAATATTATTTGTCTCTCGTTTTATGAAAGGCGGCGGGGCGGAACGAGTGATTGCTGTGCTCTCAGGGGCGTTGATAGAACAGGGATATGAAGTGGCGGTTATGTCGTATCTGATTACAAAAGAGGACTATGATATAGATTTTCATGTGGAAAGATATTCTATGGGAAGTACCTATAGTGAAGAAAATGGAAATGCTGTCACCAGAACATTGTTTAGAAAGAAGCGGTTAAAGGAAGTGATTAAGAATTATAAACCCGATATAGTTTTTCCATTTCTTGAGCCGGTTGTAAAAGAGGTATATTCGGCGGCTAGAGATTTTCATATACCTATCGTTGCAACAGTTAGAAACCTTCCAAGATATCATTCCAAATTCCAAAAGAGATTTTATAACTATATTTATGAACATTGCGAGGCAGTTTATTTTCAGACAGAGGCACAGAAACGGTATTTTACTTCGAAAGTAATAGAAAAGTCTTTTGTACTGCCAAATCCAGTTGATATAAGTTTTATAGACAGTGGTTCAAAAAGGATTAATCGGAAAAGAATAGAAAATATCGTTACAGCTGGAAGATTAAGTGGACAAAAAAATCACAAATTACTGATTGACGCTATGATAATTGTACATCGTTTCCATCCTGAATGCTCTTTAAAAATATATGGGGAAGGAGAAAAAAGGTGTGAATTGGAAGCTTATGTGACTGCTCATAACGCAGACGATTTTGTTAAAATAATGGGAAGAACCAGTGAACTTCTGGAAGTGTACGAGGCTTCGGATTTATTTGTGCTCAGTTCTGATTACGAAGGTATGCCGAATGCACTTGCTGAAGCTATGGCAGCAGCAGTTCCCTGCATTTCTACTGATTGTCCAACTGGCCCACGCGAGCTGCTGGGAGATAATGAAAGGGGAATATTAACTAAAGAAGGGGATGCGGACAGTCTGGCAAAAGCTATGGTGCAAATGATAGAATGCCCTGAAAAAACATATCAATATGGAGTACGGGGACATGAATATATAAAAGAAAACCTTTCCCCGGTTCATATTGCTGAAAAACTGATTGAAAACTGCGGGCGCATTTTGAACATTTGATAATTTGGAAGAATAAAATTGAGGGTGTATTATGGAGCGGGTTTTACATATTCCAGGGGGGACATTAAGTCGCAATAATGGAATAGCAACTTTTTTGATGAACATATACAGAAATTTGGACAAGAAAAAATTCCAGTTTGATTTTATTGTTTTTACAGAGGAACAAGGGGAGTATGAGAAAGAAATTACAGAATTAGGCGGGCATATTTATCATGTTGTCAGACCTGGCCTGAATCTGATGAAAAATATGTATCAGACTTATATTGCAATGAAGCAACATCCATATCATATTATGCATCGTCATACGGCGGAAGCACATTCCTGGACGGATTTCTATATAGCAAAAAAGGCTGGGATCATTCACCGTATTGCACATTCACATGGGACTCATACATTTAAGCCGATACTGCATAAAGTTTTTTATTGGCTTTTTATTAAAAATATTACAGAACGGCTTGCATGCGGGAACGCAGCAGGTAAATGGTTATATGGAGATAATGCTGAGTTTATGGTGATTAAAAATGGAATTGAAACACCAAAATTTAAATTTTCAGATAAAATACGAAAAGAAAGAAGGAATGAACTGACAGTAACAGAGGACACCTTGGTGCTGGGCAGTGCAGGTCGTTTGGCAAATCCTAAAAACCCATTTATGACTGTTCGGGTTTTTGCTGCACTAGTAGAAAAATATCCAGACAGCAGACTGATTATGTTGGGAGAAGGTGATTTGCTTGCACAGGTGAAGAAGTTAATAGGTGAACTTGATATAGAGGAAAAAGTTTTGCTGCCAGGCGTTACCAGTGAAGTGGGAAGCTGGCTGTGCGCCATGGATGTGGGCATTTATCCATCTGAGTTTGAAGGGTTTCCGTTTTCAGTACTGGAGGCAGAGGTCAACGGACTTCCCACAATTATTTCTGACCGCATTTCAAAGGAAGTGGATGTTCTTGGAACTCTCGTTTCAATGCCCTTGGAAAAGAGCCCGGATATGTGGGCAGATGAAATATTAAAGCTTTACCGAATGAATAGACAGCTTCCACGTGATGCATGTTCTCAGGCTGTTTTGGAGGCAGGATACGATATTAAAAACACTGCAAAGGATTTAGAACAATTTTATGAACGACTATTGCAATAACAGGCGGCAAAGAAACTGGATTTCTAAAGCCGGAAAAATTCTTATGGATGACAGCTATCGATTTAATGTCCTTGACAGTTATGGATTTTATAATCATATGCCAGACCGCAGGTACTTGGAGAAAAGATTTCGTGCCTGTATGGGATATGATTTGGATCTTGATAATCCTAAAACCTTTAGTGAAAAGCTTCAATGGCTGAAACTTTATGATCGAAAACCAGAATATACTATTATGGTGGATAAATATGCCGTTCGTAATTATATTGCTGATAAATTGGGAGAAGAATATCTAATTCCATTGCTTGGGGTGTGGAATGATCCTTCAGAGATTGATTTTGATCAGCTTCCTGATCGTTTTGTTTTAAAATGCAATCATAATTCTGGACTTGGGATGTGTATTTGTAGGGATAAGTCAAGACTGGATATAAAAAAAGTAAAAAACGAACTTAGAAAAGGGGTCAGTCAAAACTATTATCTAACTGGCCGTGAGTGGCCTTATAAAAATGTGCCACGTAAAATTATTGCGGAAGAATATATGGAAGATTCAGTTTTAAAAGAACTACGCGACTATAAATTTTTCTGTTTTGGAGGCATGGTGAAATGTTTCAAAGTGGACTTTGACCGTTTTGTTGAGCACCATGCCAATTACTATGATACGGAAAAGAACAGGCTTCCTTTTGGAGAAAAGATTTGTCCGCCGCTATTAGAAAAAAGAATTCAACACCCTGAGAACTTTGAAAAAATGAAAAGGTTGGCAGAAATACTTAGCATGGGAATGCCTTTTCTGCGAGTGGATTTATATAATATTGATGGAAAAATATATTTTGGTGAAATGACCTTTTTTCCGGATTCTGGTTTCGGAAGATTTACTGATGAAGAGTGGAACAAGACGCTTGGCACATGGCTTCAGTTGCCGCGTTGAGAAAAGGTTAGGACTTTTTGATCGCTTTGTCGATTTTGATTAAGTTGACTTTAACACTTGGATAATTTGATTGGAACTCTATATTTTTTATAGATAACGGGGAGTAAAAAGAAGTGGGGACAAAATGAATGTAATGCAAAAAGAGAGTAATTCCATTCATCCATTTTTTAGCGTTATAATACCAAATAATTCTTAGCGGAATGCATTTACAGCTACCCACCCTGAGCATTGTCTGCGCCTTCCGTATAACATTCTGATTTTGGCGTTGGGACATTATAAGTAGCCCCAACGGAATCATATTGTTGCGGTGATAATGAATGTTGTGATGTCTATTCTGACTGCCCGTGTTTGGGGATTGGCCAGTGTTGCTGTTGGTATCCTGTGTGCCATGTTATATCAGACAGTATGGATGGTATTTTATGATTCAAGGCACATTCTGGATTACTCCATGAAAGAGTCTGCGAAGCATGTAATAGTTGATGCGGCAGTGATTAATTATTTTGCATATATAGAGTATGTACTCAAAGTGATGGTTAACGCCAGAAAGGTGATTGATAAAATGAAGGTAAAAATTCATGGAAAGGTACAGAGAGGTAATGATTCTCCCCGTTTTCCCCGTACCTGCTTTGATGTGAGGAGGTTAAGCCATGCCTTCTGATTACATCTTAATTGGTGCGGATCTCGTGCCAACAGAAAGCAATGCTGAATTGTTCATACAGGGAGATGCTGAGAATCTCGTTGGAGAAGGACTGAAGGATATATTGGATAGGGCAGCCTATCGGATATTTAATCTGGAAACTCCATTGACAGACATGAGGAAGCCAATTATTAAGCAGGGGCCGAACCTGATTGCTCCAACGGCCACAGTAAAGGGCTATAAAGCCTTTGGAGTTGACTTGCTTACACTTGCCAATAATCACATCATGGATCAGGACGTACAGGGATTGAAATCTACGGTAGAAACGCTGAATAAAGTTGGAATTAATCATTTGGGGGCAGGTAAAGATTTGGTTTCGGCGGCGGTGCCTTTTATTTTCGAGTTTGGCGGTAAAAAAGCCGGAGTGTATGCCTGTGCAGAACATGAATTTTCTATCGCAGGCGAGGACAAACCTGGCGCCAATCCTTTTGATCCTCTGTGGTCGCTTGACCATGTGGCGAAGTTGAAAGGGAAAACAGATTTTGTGATTGTTCTGTACCACGGTGGAAAGGAGCATTACCGATATCCAAGCCCGGATTTGCAAAAAATCTGCAGAAGACTCGTTGATAAAGGGGCAGATCTTGTTATCTGCCAGCACAGCCACTGTATTGGCTGTGAGGAGAGATATCGGAAAGGCATAATCGTTTATGGGCAGGGCAACTTTATCTTTGATGACAGCAGTGATGAATGCTGGCAGACAAGCCTGCTGGTGAAGATGGATGCTGATTTAGGAGTATCCTATCTTCCACTTGTTAAAACGGGGAATGGTGTCAGGCTTGCAGATGAGATGAGTGGCCAGAAGATTCTGGATGGATTTAGATTCCGGTCTGAAGAGATTCAAAAACCGGGATATATCGAAATGCAGTATGCTCAGTTTGCCGATTCTTTCCTGGATTTCTATCTGCGTGCTCTTTCTGGTAAAAAATCTGTGTGGTTCCGTATTTTTAATAGACTTTCAAAGGGAGCTTATATGAAGCGGTATCTCCAGAAAACTTATGGAACAGCAAGCATAGTCGGAATAGCAAATTACATAGACTGTGAAGCCCATAAGGAGTTGCTTTCAAAAGCTATGAAAAACGGATACGAGAGGAAAACAAAATGGGCATAATTTCAAAAGGGTTCAGAAAAATTGACTTTTATATTGCAACAGAGATATCAAAGATTCGATGGAGTGGATTGGCTGTTGACGGATTGTTTCGGAAACGGCGGGATACGCAGATCATTATTTCTGAAAATGGCAGGATGAGCCTTGGCAGGAATGTGTTGTTCCAAAGAAATGTTTCCCTGACCTCAGTGGGGGAACTTCAGGTTGGGGACAATGTTTCCTTTAACAGGAATTGTATTGTAATCTGTCGTAAAAAAATTTCAATTGGAAATAATGTGATATTTGGACCCGGTGTTACTATTTATGACCATGATCATGTTTTCTCGTACAAAGGAATAGAGCCAGGATTTAAACATGGTGATGTTGTGATAGAGAAAGGATGCTGGATAGCAGCGAATGCCACAATACTCAGGAATACGCATATTGGAGAAGGCTGTGTAATTGGAGCGGGTGCTGTTGTAAGGGGAAATATTCCACCACATTCGCTGGTCACAAGCGATCGGAGTTTGAATGTTGTTCCGATAGAGGAAAGGATAACATGATGCAGCATTTTTAAAAGGAGACGGAATGTCCAGAAAATATTGAATACGGGGCGGAGGCAGGTACGCTGGTCAAAGGGGGATTTTTACGGGGCTGTGGACATTCTATCAAAACAGGCAGATATACCCATAAGACAGCCGTATCCTGTCCATGGACGGGACAGAATGTTACTTTTTCTGCCCGGGGCAGGAAACCTGGTGAATCGTGCAAGACGGTTACACTGACACATAGGGGATGCAAGTAGTAATGCTTGCTTGCGGCCTCCATCTTTCGGGCGAGCAGTAACAGAGCCCCTGGGGGCGTTTTTCCAACTTCCACTTGAAATGAGGGTTGGTGATTAGGTTTTAAGCCTTGAAAGAGCAGGAGTGTTTAAATATATGGACGATATAAAAGTTACTATCAGTTGTACTACATACAATCATGAAGATTATATCTCTGATGCACTTGAGGGATTTCTCATGCAGAAAACAAATTTTTCTTACGAGATTTTTGTACATGATGATGCGTCAACAGATCGTACAGCGGAAATTATTAAGGAATACGAAAAAAGGAATCCTGATAAGATAAAGGGAATCTATCAGAAAGAAAATCAGTATTCACGGGGCGTTGCGATAATCTTTGATATACTGCTTCCAATGGCACATGGCAAATATATAGCTCTTTGTGAAGGGGATGATTATTGGAATGATCCATATAAGTTACAGAAGCAGATGGAGGCAATGGAACGTCATCCTGAATGTGAACTTTGTGCACATGGGGCAATGGTAGTTGATGCAAAGACGAAACAGGTGGTTGATGAAGTAAAACGATCATCAGAAAATTGTATTTTTCCTCCCGAAAAAGTGATAGCTGGTGGAGGAGGCTTTGTTGCAACAAATAGTTTGATGATAAAGCGAGAGCAGTTGGAAAGAGATATTGATTTATTAAGGGAATTTCCTTTGGATTATTTTGTGCAAATAATGGGTTCAATTAGGGGAGGAATGCTTTATCTTTCGGATATAATGTCCTCTTATCGGTGGATGGCAAAGAATTCGTGGTCGGAAAGAATGAATAAAGATTTAGAAAGATGTGTAGAGCATATAGATCGATGTAACACAATGTTAGAAAGAATTGATACAAGAACAAATAGAAAATATAAAGATATAATAGCAAAAGTAATTGTATCAAATAAGATCTATCAATTAGAATTAAATGGGCAATATAAATGTATTGTAAAAAATTATGCACAAGTATTGCACAAGATGCCATGTCGTCAGGGGTTAAAAATATATATTAAAGCATATTTTCCATGGCTGAAAACAATACGCGATAGGATTAGAAACGGACATGATAAACAGCAATAAAATTGTAAAAAATTTTATCTGGCGATTTGCAGAGCGATGCGGAGCAAGAGCCGTATCATTTATTGTTTCAATTGTATTGGCAAGGCTGCTTGTACCAGATGTTTACGGAACGATTGCGCTTGTGACAGTTTTTACAACCATACTAAATGTTTTTATTGACAGCGGTATGGGAAATGCGTTGATTCAGAAGAAGAATGCGGATGATCTGGATTTTTCCACAGTATTTTATTTTAACATGGCTATGTGTATAGTACTTTATATAGCGATGTTTTTTTTTGCTGTGCCGATTTCGCAATTTTATCATGATGAATCTTTGGTATCCGTGATTCGCGTACTTAGCTTAACGTTGGTAATCTCAGGTATTAAAAATGTGCAGCAAGCCTATATATCAAGAACAATGCAATTCAAGCGGTTCTTTTTTGCAACGCTTAGTGGAACGATTGGCGCAGCCGTTGTTGGTATATATACAGCATACCGTGGTTACGGTGTGTGGGCGCTGGTGATTCAGCAGATTTTTAATGCTTCTGTGGATACTTTTATTTTGTGGTTTACTGTGAAGTGGCGGCCGAAGCTGATCTTTTCCTTTGAACGACTAAAGGGATTGTTTTCTTATGGGTGGAAATTGTTAGTATCAGCACTTTTAGAAACTGGATATACGAATCTAAGACAGCTGATCATTGGAACAATGTATACCTCTGCTGACCTTGCGTATTACAATAAAGGCCAGCAGTTCCCTATGATTATCATTGAGAATATCAATAGTTCCATAAATAGTGTTTTGTTTCCAGCGATGTCACAGGAGCAAGATGACAAAGTAAAGGTAAAAACGATTACGCGTCGTGCAATCAAGACGAGTACATTTATCATTGCACCTTTGATGATGGGACTTGCTTTCTGTGGTACGCAGGTGGTTCGTTTGATTTTAACGGATAAATGGATGCCTTGTGTCCCTTATATGCAGATTTTTTGTGTATCGGCGATGTTTTATCCTATCCACACAGCAAATCTTAATGCGATTCAGGCTATGGGAAGAAGCGATATTTTTCTGAAACTTGAGATTATAAAGAAGATCGTGGGAATAGTGCTTCTCCTTTCGACAATGTGGTTTGGTACGATGGCAATGGCGTACAGCCTGCTTGTATCAGGTCTTGTTTCTCAGGTGATTAATTCCCGTCCTAATAAGACGCTTTTGAATTATGGATATTTAGAACAGCTTAAAGATATTATACCAGCGATATTATTAGCTCTGCTGATGGGGGCACTTGTGTTTGGAATCTCTTTTTGCGGATTACCTGATGGTCTCACCCTTTGTATTCAGGTGTTTGTGGGGGCGTTCATCTATATCAGTGGAGCGAAACTCTTTAAATTTGAAAGCTTTGATTATCTTCTCTCAATTATCAAGAAATATAGACAAAACAAATAAAATATTTATTTAAGGAAGGCACAGGGCATGAAAAAATTAATGTTGCTGGGAGGCTCTCGGTATTTATTGCCAGTAATTGAAGCGGCACATAAAGCAGGCATTTATACAATTACTTGTGATTATATTCCAGGTAATATTGCGCACAGCTATTCGGATGAGTATTGTAACATTAGCGTTATAGACAAGAAAGCTGTTTTGAGTCTGGCACAAAAAAATAGAATTGATGGGATTATGTCATTTGCCTGTGACCCAGGCGTCGTAACAGCTGCATATGTAGCAGAAAAACTGGGATTGCCATTCCAGGGGCCTTATGAATCAACTGTCATTTTGCAGGACAAAGGATTGTTTAGGGGGTTTTTAGAAAAAAATGGATTTAATTGTCCCCATGCAAAAAGATATGAGGATAAAAATTCTTTTTTGAGAGACATTGATTTCTTTAAATGGCCGGTAATTGTTAAACCGAGTGATTCTGCGGGAAGTAAGGGAGTGACAAAGGCAGAACACCCTGGCCAATTAGAAAAAGCTGTGGAAGTTGCTTTGGATGGAGCGCATAATGGAGCATTCATTATAGAGGATTTTTTGACTTTTGAAGGATATCACTCAAGTGCAGACTTTTTTACTGTGAATGGAAAGCTGGAATTTGTCTCATATTCAGATCAGCTATTTGATATGGATGCAGAGAACCCTTATACTCCGGCGTATATTATTTGGCCATCATCTATGAAAAGTAAATATCAGGATGAACTTACAAAAGAAATTCAGCGGCTCATGTATCTATTAAATATGAAATCTGGGATTTATAATATAGAAACATGTGTGGCAGATGGCAAACCATATATTATGGAAGTTTCTCCACGAGGCGGAGGATGTAAGATTGCAGAATTACAGCGGATGGCATATGGAGTGGACTTAATTGAAAGTGAAGTCAGGAAAGCGGTTGGTATGCCATTCAAAGATATTGTGCAGACGGAGTGTGATGGAGTTTGGTGTGAAATGGTTGTTCATGCTGGGTTTGGAGAATATGGCGCATTTAAAAAAATTATAATTGATCCTGAAATAAAAGAAAAGTATGTGAAGGTTATGGATATATCAGCAAAGCAGGGAGATTATATAGGGCCCTTTACGGGTGCAAATATGGCACTTGGGGATATATTTTTGAAATTTAATTCAAGGGCGGAGCTTGACAGTGTGATGTCAGAAGCTAAAAAATGGCTTTATATTGAATTGGTGTGAAATTAGATTATAGAAAACAGGACAAAACATATAAAGAAAGTAGAAATTTAAATGAGGTACGCTTTTTATATATCAGGTCGATCAGGCAGACTTTTCAAATTCCTTAAACAAGCTAATATGGAATTTATAAAAAAGGAAATAAAACTTGTAATTTCAGATGCTCAAATCGATGAGAAACTGCAGGTTATTCTAACTAAATGTGGTATTTCGGCAGAAATTATAGAGGATAAAAAGTTAGAAGGTGATAGAAAGAAAAAAAACAGGTTGATTTCGGACTTTATGCTCAAAAAACTAATAGTTTATGAAATCGACTATTGTATATCGTTCGGTTCACATATACTATCTGGAGATTTATTGAAAAAGTATAAGAATAAACTTATTAATTTCCATCCAGCAATTCTACCAATGTTTCCCGGAATAAAATCTATAGACCAGGCTGTGGATCATGGAAATGTATTATTAGTAGGTAATACAGCACATTTTATAGATTCGGGAATGGATACGGGGATGGTAATTATGCAGAGTGTGATACCTTTAAAAGCTTTCAGAAATACCAGGGACTATGATATTGTATTAGATCTGCAGATTGAGATGTTGAATAAACTATTAAAAGTTCTTGATGAGGGCCGTTTGCAGATTATAAACGGCGTACCCACTATTAACGGTGCTGATTATATGAAAAGTGTAATTTTCCCCTATTTTTAGCAGTGATTTTTTTATGAGAGTCAGGGTAAATGGTGTTGAGATACCTTGAGCTTGATCACTATCTTTGTAGATATTGCATGAAAAACTGGAAATATTGAATAGGAGTCAGGAGAAAACAAAAGTGGCAGATACCATACTGGTAACTCGTTCATCTATGCCATCCTTGGACGAGTATGTTGAGGAAATAAAGGCAATTTGGGATACGCATTGGCTGACTAATATGGGGCCAAAGCATAATGAATTTGCAGAAAAATTGAAAGATTATTTGGGTGTAGATCATATAGAGCTGCTGGTCAACGGGCATATGGCATTAGAGTTGACGATGCAGGCGATGAATTTGAAGGGAGAGGTGATTACCACTCCCTTTACTTTTGCTTCTACTACACATGCGATTGTGAGAAATGGACTTACTCCAGTTTTTTGTGATATCGAGCCAGATACCTACACAATAAATGCTGAGCAAATTGAATCGCTAATAACAGATAGAACATGTCTTATTCTCCCTGTTCACGTATATGGAAATATCTGTAACGTAGAAAAGATTGAAGCAGTCGCAAAAAAGTATGAATTGAAAGTTATATATGATGCAGCACATACATTTGGAGAAACTTATCAAGGAAAAGGAATTGGAAATTATGGAGATGCTTCATGCTTTAGCTTTCACGCCACAAAAGTCTTTAACAGTATAGAAGGGGGTGCCGTGTGTTTTCGCGATGCACAGCTGGGGGACGCTTTGTGGGATTTGAAAAATTTTGGAATTCATGGGCCAGAGGAAGTTGCTGCAGTTGGAGCAAATGCGAAAATGAATGAATTTTGTGCAGCAATGGGAATTTGTAATCTTCGTCACATAGATGAGGAAATTGCAAAACGAAAGATGGTTGCTTTGAGGTACAGGGAAAGACTTTCAGATACACCTGGAATTAGGATAAGCAAAGAACAAAAGAATGTGGCGCCAAATTATGCATATTTTCCCATTGTAATTGATGAAAGTATGTTTGGTGCGAGCAGATCAGAGGTATTTAACAGATTGGAAAAAGAAGGGGTAGGAGCGAGAAAATATTTTTATCCGTTGACGAATACATTTTCTGCTTTCCATGGCAGGTATGATGTGGAGAAAACGCCTGTAGCATTACATATAAGCAAGCGGATACTATCTCTTCCAATATATGCTGATTTAGAAATGAATGATGTTGACAGGATATGTAATGTGATTTTGGAATGCAAGGTATAATTTGATTTTCGCTTTGCTGAGTTTACAGAGAAAGGAAGATAAATGAACAATGAAGTTAAATTTGCAAGGGGGGGGCGGCGCGAAATTCATCAATTGAACTTTTTAGAATCATAATAATGTTAGTTATAATAGCTCACCATTATATTGTGAATTCAGGTGTTTATGATGTGATAAAAGCAGGTGATGTATTATCAGCAGCTTCAATTTTCTCTTTGATTTTTGGATTTGGCGGTAAAATCGGAATAAATTGTTTTGTGCTCATAACGGGATATTTTATGTGTAAATCCCAGATATCAATCCGCAAATATGTAAAATTGTTTTTGGAAGTACAATTCTATATGATTGTATTTATGCTGATTTTTCACCTATCAGGATATGAAAAATATGGAATAAAAAAGGCTGTAATGACAATTGTACCTTTTTACTATGTTGGAACAGAGTTTTTAAGTACATATCTTCTATTTTACTTTTTTATACCATATTTTAATTTATTTTTATCTTCGCTAGATGAAGTGAAGCATAGAAACCTATTGATTTTACTTCTTGTTTCAGACAGTATATTACAAACTTTTTTGAAAATCCCCAAAGCATTTACATATTTTGGATGGTTTGTGACAGTTTATTTTATTGCCGCTTATATAAGGTTATGCAGGGATGGAAATTATAAAAATAAGTGGACAAGAAGCGGCGTTTTTTATAATTTTAGAAAGTGTTTGTTTTTCACAGTTTGTATCGTTCTTATATCGTGGGCTTTAATCATAACTGGAGCGTTATTTTACTCCATTACAGGAAAAGATATTATTTATTATTTTGTGATAGACTCTAATAAATTTCTTTCTATTTTACTAGCAGTAAGCGCATTTCTTACATTTTTGAATATGAATATTAAGCATTCTAAAATGATTAATATGGTAGCGTCATCCGTGTTTGGTGTGCTTTTGATTCATGCAAACAGCGATATAATGAGAAGATGGCTGTGGGAAGATTTATTTAATTGTGTCGGCATGTATCAATATGGTTTGTTACATCCGGCGCAATATGCATTTCGTTCAATCCTGGTTGTGGCAGTAGTTTTTTTAGTTTGCTCTGTAATTGATATTTTGCGGCAAAAACTGCTTGAAAGACCTGTGATGAATTTGGTAGATAAGATATGTGAGAGATTGAGGATGCGGTTTTGATACGTAGAATGTACGACTACAAACATAATAAATTTTTCTTAGTAAATTAAAGAGGTGCAAATTCCATGGGCCATATGAGTAGAATAAATTTAAACAATAAAACAATTCTTATCACGGGAGCAGCAGGTTTTATTGGTGCAAATCTAATCATAAAACTTTTAAAATATGTAGAAAAAGGCATGATAATAGGTGTTGATAATCTTAATGATTATTATGATGTGGAATTGAAACGATATCGCTTAAAACTGATTGATTTAACAGTCAATTCAGGAGCCGGCAGTAACTTTGAGTTTATACAAGGAGATATAAGTGACAGCAATACGGTACAGGTGTTATTTCAAAAATACAATCCATCCATCGTTGTCAATCTGGCTGCCCAGGCAGGCGTTCGATATTCCATTACAAATCCAGACGTATATATCAATTCAAACCTTATTGGTTTCTACAACATACTAGAGGCATGCAGGCATAGTTACCAGTATGGCTGTGGTATAGAGCATCTTGTCTATGCGTCTTCCTCCTCTGTTTATGGCGGCAATACAAAGATTCCATTTAGTGAAACAGATTTTGTGGACAATCCGGTTTCGCTTTATGCGGCCACAAAAAAGTCGAATGAACTGCTGGCACATTCCTATTCTAAACTCTATAACATTCCAACTACAGGTCTTCGTTTTTTCACCGTTTATGGTCCGGCAGGACGTCCTGATATGGCTTATTTTACATTCACAGATAAGCTGCGAAAGGGAGAAAGTATACAAATTTTTAATTACGGAAACTGTAAGCGGGATTTTACATTTATTGATGATATTGTGGAAGGTATTCTGCTTGTTATGCAGGGGCCGCCTGAGAAAATGAATGGTGCCGATGGATTACCATTGCCTCCTTACAACATCTATAACATTGGCAATTCCCATCCTGAAAATCTGCTGGATTTTGTGGGAATTTTGTCGGAACAGTTGGTAAAGGAGGGAGTGCTGGACAGCAGTTTTAATTTTGAATGCCACAGGGAGTTTGTACCAATGCAGCCAGGAGATGTACCTGTGACATATGCTGATACCCATAAGCTGGAAAAAGATTTTGGATTTAAACCTTCGACTGATTTACGAACAGGTCTTCGGTCATTTGCTGAGTGGTATAAAGAATATTACATGTGCTGACATTCGTTCGAGATTTAAACTAGCATCCTGCGGGGGAATGAAAAAGTGAATAAAGAATTAAAAAATACAAACAAGACATATTATAATATCGTTGTATCAGGAACAGGATATGTAGGGCTGAGTCTCGCTGTTCTTCTATCACAACACAATTATGTAACTGCTGTGGATATTGTGGAATCTAAGGTTGAACAGATTAATAATCGTATTTCACCGATACAGGATGAATACATAGAGAGATTTTTAAAAGAACGGGAACTGAATCTTACAGCAGTTCTTGATAATGGAAAAAATGGCGGGGATAATCCGGCATTTACAGCTTACAGTTCAGCAGATTTTATCGTCATTGCAACACCCACAAACTATGATCCAAAAAGAAACTTTTTTGATACAAGTGCGGTGGAGAATGTGATTGAGCTGGCGGTAAAAGCAACAAAGCACCGTGGGGATAAACCGCTTATGGTTATTAAGTCAACAGTGCCGGTAGGATATACAAAGACAGTCTGTGAGAAATATGGGATCAACAATATTATATTCAGTCCAGAATTTCTACGGGAATCGAAAGCGTTATATGATAATCTGTATCCCTCCCGTATTATTGTATCTGCAGATGAAAATACAAGGCTGAAAGCTGAGATTTTTGCAGGACTGCTTGCACAGGGGGCGGAAAAGGAGAATATAGAAACTCTTTTTATGGGTTTTACCGAGGCAGAGGCTGTGAAACTATTTGCCAATACATATCTTGCTCTTCGCGTATCGTATTTTAATGAACTTGATACTTACGCCGAGATAAAAGAGCTGGATACAGCGTCCATTATCCGGGGTGTCTGTCTCGATCCACGCATTGGTGATCAATACAACAATCCATCTTTTGGCTATGGCGGGTACTGTCTTCCAAAAGATTCAAAGCAGCTTTTGGCAAATTACCAGGATGTTCCGGAAGAATTGATCCGGGCCATAGTGGAGAGCAATCGGACCAGCAAAGACTTCATCGCAGACCGGGTATTGGAAAAGGCCGGATATTACACGGCAAATTCGATATGGAATGTAGAAAAAGAGAGGCCCATTGTTATAGGGGTGTATCGTCTGGTTATGAAAAGCAACAGTGATAATTTTCGTCAGTCTTCGATTCAAGGGGTAATGAAACGAATCAAAGCCAAGGGCGCTGTGGTTATCATCTATGAGCCTGCTTTGGAGGAAGGGGCTTCATTTTTTGGAAGCCGGGTTATAAATGATATAGAAAAGTTTAAAGCTGATTCGGATGCTATTATTGCAAATCGTTACGATTCTGTTCTTGATGATTGCAGAGAAAAAGTTTATACAAGAGATTTGTTTCGAAGGGATTGATGATAGTTTAAGATTATATTGCGTTGAGAGAAACTGAGAGACAGTTTGACATCTGTTTTTCAGTTTCTTTTTTGATTTTGGTTAGTCCAAACTAATAATGTCAGACATTTACCGGAGCGAAATATATTGCTTTGGGGATGTTCTTTGGAATATTTGTATATACATTTCCGATATTCTAAAATATATTATGGATGGAAGGCTTTATTATTTGAGTCATAGAATTTAATAGAGGCTTTACCACTGCACCAAAAGCCGTTATAATGGTTATAACAAATAACAGGCATATTTATGAAAAGGCGGTGGAAAATATGGAGGTAATGGAAATGACTGAAAAAGAACAAATGCAAAAAAATGTAGAAGAGTTTGATAGGTTACAGCGTTTTATGGCTTTAGTTGACGATAAAGAATCAGCAGTATATAAAGCAATGAAAGAAAGATACATTACTTTAAAAGTAATTCTCACTGCTTCTGGTATCAATCTTACAGAACTTGACAGGATCAAAGAATAATGGTCATGAGGTTATAATCAGAACCATTGGTTGAACCGATGGTTCTGATTATCAGGGTCCATTATATGTTCTATTCTCAACTTTAATTCAAGGCAGTTATCATAAATTAAATCTTTGATGCTATCAAAGTAATCAGCCAAAGGGGGAATGATGTAGAGTTCTTTGTAAATGTTTCTACCTCTTGCATATTCATGTCAAAGCAGATATACTATAAAATAAGAAAGTTAGAATTTCTCACTTAAAATTTTAAGCCAATACCCATATGTCCAAACTAAGGACATGAATAGGAGACGATATTATGCTTGCTGAACTTGGCCAGAAGGCACAGATCACAATCCCAAAGGAAATCATTGTAAAACTCGGCTTGTCAGAAGGTGACAAACTGGATGTTTTTGAAAAGGACGGATCCATCTGTCTCATGCCGGTTGTTGTCTATCCCAAGAAATACTTGAACGAGCTGAAAGAGGAGATCAGTGGTGTAAAAGCGAAACTGGCCTCCGGGGACCAGCCTGTCTTTGACAGCGTGGATGCCCTGTTTGATAAATTGGAGGCAG
>Ga0137308_101887_pt1 | contig 17114 bp, 24 predicted proteins | sample Inofrocosms_June_FD_97181 | JGI IMG/M metagenome (GOLD analysis project Ga0137308, IMG submission 97181) | Mouse cecal microbial communities from Vienna, Austria - N-Acetylneuraminic and N-Acetylglucosamine D2O microcosms_June | ecosystem: Host-associated > Mammals > Digestive system > Large... | reverse complement strand
CTTTATTGTATCTACAGTAGAAGGTGATTTAGGAGCAAGAATTGTATTTGGTCTTTTGGGTGGTATTGCAGTAGTAGCATTTTTGTGGCGAACATTTTCTCCTAAATTTAAAGAATTCCATGAAGCTGGCAATCGTTATCGTGCGACAGAAAGTTCTTCTGGAAATGCAAAAGAAGTATCTTTTACAAAGATTTTAACGAATGGAAACGAAAAAAGTAAATTTATGAAATTGTTCCTTTGTATTATTATCTTTTATGTATGCTGGAATCTACTTGCGAATACATTCGGTCAGTTCCAGACCTATATTTTGGTTAAGGCAGATGCGTCACAGTCAGTTGCGACTGCTACAGGTATTGCGCTGAATGTATTGGGATTATTTTTGGTTGCATTATTTGCTTCTGTTGCAGGAAGTAAAAACCGTAACAAATTTTTCTTTGTTGGTATTGTGATTCAGGCGGGTGCTATGCTTGGCATTGCACTTGGAGGGGGAACTTTATTTATGATTATTGCTATGATTGCCTGCTATAATATCGGAAATCAGTTTGCAGGAGAAGCGATTTACAAGGTATGGACACAGGAATCTTTCCCGTCAGAAGCACGTGCGTCTATGCAGGGTTTTATTAATGGATTTTCCAGATTCTGTTGTGGGTTATTTGCACTGATTACCCCATGGTTAGTTGCAGGGGAGCGCATCCAGATGACAATGTTTGGATTTGCCAGTATTGTTTTAATTAGTGCAACAGCAGGTACAATTATGATCCGGCTTCAGAAGAAATACGGAATCGGACAAATGGAATAGAAAATAATACAAAGATTGAGGAGAGAATACTTATGGCTATTACAAACAGTATGGAAAATTTTGAAATGATTGTAAATGATGACTTTATTAAGAAAGCAGATGCATTGATACCAAGGCTGATTAAAACAGAAGTTACGCCAGAACGGATTGTAACCATCGAACCAGATGGAGATAATTATAAAGCAGTATTTAAATCTGATATAGAAGAATTGAAAAACATTGAAATGGGAAGAGACGATAAGGTAATACTAGACTTTGGAAATCATAATGTAGGCTATGTGAAATTTAGCATTACTTCAGCAGGAAGTCCACCGGATGCACCAGCTTACATACGTATCAAATTTGGTGAAATACCTGTAGAGATTGTAGAAAACTCTGGTGAATATAACGGAGATATCGGGAAGGGATGGATTCAGGAAGAATTTCTGCATATTGACATTCTGCCAACAGTAATTAAAATGCCAAGAAGATACGCATTTCGCTATATGGAAATAAAAGTAATCGATACTTCGTCTAAATACAGAGTGGTATTAGAAAAGGTTTCATGTACTTCTGTAACTTCTGCTGATATGTCAAAGGTAGCAGTGCTTCCAGCGCTTGATGAAGATTTGGCAAAGATGGACAAAGTTGCGCTAAGGACTATGCAAGGATGTATGCAGAAAGGATTTGAAGACGGTCCCAAAAGAGACAGGCGTCTTTGGATTGGTGATTTGAGACTTCAGGCTCAGACAAATTATGTAACTTTCCATAATAATGATCTGGTAAAACATGACCTGTATCTTTATGCAGGACTTACAATGAATGAAGGTCGTGTAGGAGCATGTCTGTTTACAGAACCTAAATATCAGGTAGATGATACAGCATTGTTTGATTATTCCTTGTTTTTTGTATCCATTCTGTATGATTATTATATGGAGACAAAGGATGAGGAGACAAGAAAAGACCTTAGCGCTACGGCATATCGTCAGATTGAACTGGCAGTGAGAGAGTTGGACGATGAGGGCATTATAAAAGACAAGGAAACTTGGTGGTGTTTTATTGACTGGGCAGATGGTCTTAACAAGCAAGCAGGAGCACAGGGGATTCTGGTTTATACCCTTCGTCATGCGATTAAACTTGCAGAATTCGATCAGAATGAAGAGAAAGTAAAAGAGTATATGGGATATCTAGAGAAGGCAATCGCAGGGGCTATGAAACTCTGGGATGCTGAAAAAGGATTCTTTATCAGTGGAAGTGAAAAACAGATTTCCTGGGCTTCTCAGGTATGGATGGTATTGGCGGATGTGTTTGGAGATAAGGCAAAAAACGCACAGCTGTTAGAGCACACGATTGTAATCGATCCAAAGATTCGTATGGTAACACCATATATGTATCATCATTTTATAGAAGCACTTGTACAAAACAATCGTAAAGAAGTTGCGCTTAGCTTTATGAGGGCGTATTGGGGAGAGATGGTGAAAGATGGAGCAGATACATTCTGGGAACTGTATGATCCAGCAGATAAAAATGTTGCGCCTTATGGTTCAAAAATGGTAAACAGTTATTGTCATGCATGGAGTTGTTCACCGTCTTATATTATTCGTAAATATTTGATTTAGGGCGATACGACCTTTTAACTGCCAGACCCTTTCGGAGTCTGGCAGTTAGTGTTTTTGCATAGAAAAAGAATTATTAAAAATGAATAGTAATTAAGCAGATTGCTCTGTAAGCTTTTCTACTTTTTTCTTAAGCTTCTCTACATCTTCTAATAAAAAGTTGACTTTAACCTCATAAGCAAGGCTTTTGTCTGCGGCGGGAACTGCTTTGTTGAGATTGTCTATTAGATTGATGTGATTCTCCGCCAACAGCTGAATGTTCTTGCTTATAGAGTTTTCCAGATGTAACTCGCTGTTGGCAATTCTGGTCTTTATCAGACCGACTTCTTCTTCCATTTTATCAAATTTTATCTTTAGTATGGTGATATCATCTTCTATCTTGCCTGTTCTTGCTTTTAGTTCGTTGATATCATCTTCCATCTTAGTAACTTTTATCTTTAGTATGTCGATATCGCTTTCCATCTTAGTAACTTTGGTATTTAGTATATCAATATCTTTTTCCATTTTGGTAACTGTTACTTTTAGTATGTCGATATCGTTCTCCATTGTAGTAACCCTGTTCTTTAAATCGCTGATATCTGCTTTTACATCTTTCATATCTGCCTTCATCTCTTGCATATCTGCACTTAAGCTGTCTACAGTATTCAACTTTGACAGGATTAAATCTAATTTCTCACTATCCGTCATCTATCCACCTCCTTTCTCTATTCTTTACGGATGATATATGTGAGCATGTCTAGCATACTATAAAGTCAGAAAAAAGTCCATAAATATCTACATATTTCAACAAATTAAAAAACTAATAGCATATATTTAGCAACATTTTATTGCGTTTGTGAATAAACCTCTGATTTTGGGAATATATATAAGGAATGGCCTTTTATGGCAATAAAATCAGGAGAGATTATTATATGCGACATATATGTAAATGGTCGGCGCTTGGTATCTGTATGGTATTAGCGCTTTTGACATTCTTTTTGGTGGTACCTGGACTGTTTGGAATTTATCCTTTGATTGTGCAGAGCAGAAGTATGGAGCCGGTCTATCCGGTGGGGAGTTTGTTGTATGTAAAGGAATCCCCGTCAGACGGCAGCAAGCTTTTGGAAGGAGAGACAGCAACATTCTATCTTCCAGACCATGAGACGCTTGTGACACATCGAGTTGTATCGATTGATTGGGATAGAGAAGAAATTCGTACGAAAGGTGATGCCAATGAATTTGAAGATGAACTTTCGACTTCTTTTTCTAATGTAAAGGGGATTCCATTTTTGTGTATTCCCTATATGGGCTATATCGCTGGCTATCTTTCTGGTACGCTTGGAAAATTTGGTATTTTTCTGATGGTAATCTTGGTATTTATCCTGTCGTGGATGGATGGCTCGATGTTTCAGGAAGAGAAAAAAATGCAAAAAATTTGACAGTTTACCCAAAAAATGGAAAGAATATGGGATTTTTGTTATCTACTATTACGGAAAATCAGTTGACAAAGTATAAATACAAGGATATACTCTTAACAAATAAGACCACAGAAGAAATGGGAGAGAAAAATGGATTACAAGGCAATGTACGAAAAGATTCTCGCAGAGCATCGGCAGGTTTTTGAGCAGATGGATGTGAACGGAATGCGTGAATTTATCGAGACCATCAAAAAGTATCAGCGCATCTTTTTGATTGGCGTGGGAAGAGAAGGAATGATGACAAGAGCCTTTGCGATGCGCCTGATGCATATGGGAAAGGAGATACACTGGATATGGGATGATACAACTCCTAATATCGGTGAGGGCGACCTTTTGATTGCAACGTTAGGTGATGGCCGGATTGGGCATATCGACTATGTCTGCAAGAGAGCGAAGGAGGCGGGCGCCTATATCTATGTAGTGACAGGCTCTCCAAGCGGCAGCACAGCTAAGGAAATTGCAGACTGTGTATTCTTTGTTCCGGCTGCGGTATATCGGGGAACGGACTCTGTCGTGCCATCTTTTCAGCCAATGGGCAATCTCTTCGAACAGAGCCTTTTATTGCATTTTGATATTATCGTGATGACATTGGTGGAGGAGATTCCTGATTTAAGTTTTGAGAAGATGTCAAAGCGGCATAGAAATGTGGAGTAAGCAGGTCATATTCTGGACAAGCTCCAGGTTGACATAATATCTTTAAAAGATGGAGGATGAAAAAATGAAACACAAAAAAGTTTTGGCCGTACTTTTGACTGTAGCAATGGCAGCAAGTGTGGCAGCATGTGGTGGTGGCGGAAGCGATACAAATGCAAGCAGTGATGCAGCTGAGAACACCACAGATGCACAAGCGGATACGACAGGTGCTGAGGATGCCGCTGATGCAAGTAGTGATATGGCTACGGATGCTACCGGTGGCAAAGATGCAGAGTTTACGATTGCTCTGTGTGCAAAGACAGAAGGTATCGCATGGTTTGACGATATGCGTACAGGGGTTGATGAATTCAATGCAGACCATGCAGATGTCTATGCGTATGAGATTAACCCAGAGGGCAGTGACGCTGCAAAGCAGAATGCGATGTTAGAGGATTTAATCTCCCAAGGCGTTGATGCTATCTGCTGTGTACCAGTAGATGCTCAGGCTGTAGCAGCTACCTTACAAAAAGCAAGAGATGCAGGAATCGTTGTTGTTACTCACGAGGCATCTGATATTCTTGGCAGTGTGGACTATGATTTAGAGGCGTTTGACAATGATTATTTTGGTACTCTGTACGGACAGTATTTAGCAGAGGCAATGGGCGGAGAAGGACAGTATTATGCAGCGGTTGGCGGTCTTGGTATGACCACCCATATGCAGTGGTTTAACTCCATGGTAAATTATCTAAAAGAGAATCATCCCAATATGGAGCTTGTCAATCCAGACGGAACCCCAGGTGAGGATGACAATAATGAGCAGACTGCATACGATTTGGCAGTACAGGCAATCGCAGCATATCCAGAGCTTAAAGGTCTTGTAGACTGTGCAGCTTCTTCTAATGGTATGGCTCTGGCTCTAGAAGAGCAGGGACGTACAGATATCAAGTTAGTTGGACTGGCTACTCCGTCTCAAGGCGGCGCTTACATCAAGAGCGGAACACAGTACAGAGGTCTTTGCTGGAGACCGGCAGATGCTGGATATACCGCTTGTGAGATTGCTTATAAGATTTTAAAGGGTGAAGAGATTACCGAAGAGACTTCCTTTACCAAAGAAGGTTATGAGACCATCACAATCGACGGCAATCTGATTAGTGGAAATGCTCCTCTTGTATTCACCCCTGAAAATGTGGATGATTATCCATTCTAATGAATTAGGAAAAGATACTGTTATTACCAGATAAGGCTGCCGCTTAGTGCACCTTTTAGCATCCTTACAGGTGCCAGAAGTTACATTTTGCGACAGCCTTGTCTTTATAGAAAAATATCCACAGGGGGTAACATCTTATGACAAATGCCAATCATATTGTTGTGGCAGAGCACATATGTAAAAGCTATGTAGGAGTACAGGCCCTTGATGATGTAAGCATCCGTATTAAAGAGGGAGAGATTAAGTGCCTCGCTGGTGAGAATGGCTGTGGCAAGTCTACGTTTGTAAAAATCATCGCCGGCGTCGAAAGCTGTACTTCTGGAACCATTCAGATTAATGGAAAAAATTTGACCAAACATACCGCAAAGGATGCCATTGATGAAGGTATCCAGGTTATTTTTCAGGATTTAAGTCTCTTTGATTCAATGAGTGTGGCGGACAATATTGCTATGAATAAGCTTATTAAAGAAGGAAAGCCATTTACACACAAAAAAGAGATTGAAAAGATTGCGCAGGATGCGCTAAGTCTTATCGGTGTGAAGATGCCACTCGATACCCAAGTAAAAGAATTATCAATTGCAAACAGACAGATTATCGCTATCTGTCGTGCACTGGCACTTGATGCCAAACTTCTCTTTATGGATGAGCCAACGACCGCGCTTACCAAAAATGAAGTGGACAGCCTTCTTGATATTGTGCTTGGCTTAAAAAAGAGAAATATTGCCGTCGTCTTTATCAGTCATAAATTAGATGAAGTAATGAGAATAGCTGACAGCATCACAGTGATTCGTGATGGTCATAAAATCGGCGATTTCTCAGCCGATGAATTGGACCCCAAGAAATTGGCATTTTATATGACTGGACGAGAAGTAAACTATCAGAAATATGAACGCGGTTACGAAGACCAGCAAAATGTTCTAGAAGTAAAACACCTCTCAAAAAAGGGGAATTACCAGGATATTAGTCTCTCTGTCAGAAAGGGAGATATCTTAGGACTTACAGGCTTACTAGGAGCCGGACGGACAGAGCTTGCATTATCCGTCTTTGGCCTTAATAAACCAGATAGCGGTGAGATTTATTTTGAAGGAAATAAAGTAGAGATTAACAGTCCAGAGGATGCCATCGATCTTGGAATCAGTCTGGTGCCAGAAGAACGTGAGGCACAGGGACTATTTCTTAAGAAAAGCGTCAACGAAAACGTTGCCGCTGCGATTCTAAAGCGTCTAAAGGGTTTTATGGGAAATATTGATTCCAATGGCTCTAGAATACTTTCAAAGGAAGCCATTGAGCAGTTTCGCATCAAAGTATACAGCGAAGATACGATTATCAGTACCCTCTCCGGTGGCAATCGTCAGAAAGCACTGATTGCGAGATGGGCAGCCTCAAAACCAAAGCTATTTATCTTGGACAATCCGACCGTCGGTATTGATATTGGCTCTAAGGCAGAGATATATGAATATATTCAACAGTTTGCCAAAGATGGCATCGGCGTAATCATTATCTCTGACGAAGTAGAGGAGATTGTCAGCAACTGCAACCGGGTGGTTGTTATGTTTAACGGCGAGGTTGTCAAAGAATATACAGAAGAAGAGATGCAGGTGCCAAATATCCGGCAGCAGATTAATGAGCTGGTGGAATCCGGCAAAATTACAGAAGAAGGGGGGCAGCAGGCATGAAGATATGGAAGAAGGTAGATAAGACACAGCAATTTTTATGTGTGATTATCTTGGTTTACATAATTGTAGTATCCATGCGAAATGCGCAGTTTTTAACGTTGACTACTCTTTTTAACCTGGTAAGGTCTTCGGCTGGCACAACAATTCTTTCGATGGGAGTTTTAGTGATTATGATTGCCGGCGGTATCGATGTATCCTTCCCTGCAGTAGCTATCTTTGGCGGCTATACCTCTCTTAGAATCTGTATGGCCTATGGCATCGAAAGTCTTTTCGTGACCTTTGCCATCTCTATCCTGATTGGCGTGGTGTTAGGCATCGTCAACGCACTTCTAATCAATATGTTAAAGTTAGAGCCATTTATTATCACCTTGTCGACTGCGAGCGTCTATTTCGGGCTTATGACCATCCTGGTAGGGACAAAAAACGTGGGGGCGAGCGATTTGCCCGCACAGTTTAAGATGTTAAGCTCCGCCAAACTGATTACAACAACGAATGCCTATGGAGGAACGATTGGACTCTCCGTCTTTATCATTCCAGTCGTGTTATGTGTAGTAGCTACCTGGTTTTTGTTAAATAAGACACTGATTGGCAAGGGAATCTTTGCAATGGGCTGCAACAATGAGGCGGCTAGAAGAGCTGGATTTAATGTCAACCTGCTTCGAATCTTTATCTTTGGATATTCCGGTGTGCTTGCCGGCATTATGGGTGTTATCTATATCGCTGGCACCAACTCGGTAAATCCGGTCTCTTTAGTAGGAACGGAGATGTCTGTTATCGCCTGCGTTGTTATCGGTGGCGCAGCACCACAAGGAGGCTATGGCAAGATATTTGGTACTTTGCTAGGTGTTATCTTATATTATCTGTTTAACCAGACCTTAATCTATCTTGGCTTGTCGGCTTCCTGGCAGGATTTTTTTATGGGGATTGTTCTTTTATTTAGTATTATCTCCACTTCTTATCAGAGACGGCTAAAGGACAGAAAGAACTTTATATTTACAGAATAGAGAAGGAGAGACGACATGAAGAAGATAAGAGAATATCTTGGCAGAGATATATCGATGGTAATATTGTTCGGATTTTTCCTGGCAATCTGTCTGTTGATGATTGTAAGTTTTGGAACCAATATGTTTAATGGCACAACGCTTGCAAGTATGGCATTTCAGTTATCTGAAGTAGCAGTGCTTGCATTTGGTATGGCTCTGTGTATGCTTTTAGGAGGTATTGATTTATCTATCGTGGCGATTGCCAATCTGGCGAGTCTGGTATCCGCAATGATTCTAACCGGACGCTTTTTCGATACTGAGAAGATTGGACAGCCCATAACTATCTTAGCAGCAGTTGCTGTGGCTATTTTACTGAGTGTGTTGTGTGGCTTTATCAATGGAGTGATTATCTCAAAATTTTCAGTATCCCCGATTGTGGCCACGCTCTCAACGATGACCTTTTACTCCGGTATCGCAATGGGCATCACAGGAGGCAACAGTATTGGTGGTTATCCAAGCTCTTTTATAAAATTTGGCAATGGAATGATTGCCGGAATACCAATGGTATTTATTGTGGCGGTAATTGTCTTTGTGGTACTGATTCTGGCTCTCGACCATACCAAGATTGGTCATGAGATTCACTATATCGGTGAAAATCACACCGCTTCCCGTTTTACTGGAATTGACAATGAAAAAGTCATTATGAAAGTATACAGTATCTCTGGATTGATGGCTGGTATTGCTTCTTTAATTATTATGGCCCGCTCAGATTCTGCCCGCTGCGGTTATGGAGATACCTATCAGCTGCAGGTTATTATGATTTCTGTCTTAGGGGGTATTAGCCCTTCCGGTGGAAAAGGAAGACTCTATGGTGTCTTTATCGCGACGTTTTGTATGCAGCTGATGCAGACTGCTTTTACACTGTGGCAGTTCTCACCGTATTCTAAAAAGCTTATCTGGGGTATGATGCTTCTGGTTATTATGCTTATTAATATGGTACAAGAACGCGTGGCACAGCAGGCTAAGATTCGTGAGATGCAGGCGAAACGTGCAGTGTAGATGGAGGGATGCTAGGACGCTAGGACGGGAGGGGAGTAGGTTCCCAAAAGACCCCGCTCTCGCTTAATGAACGCCTATAGCGGTACTAAATTCGCGACTGCGCGGCTTGGCGCCGCTTGCGCTCATTAAGTGCCGATGGCGTCCAATGGGTCTTTCAGGAACCTACTCCCCTCCCGTCCTGGCTGACTATGGCTACCGATACGACATAAACCCACTATTGTGTAGTGCTATATAGAGCATATAAGTGAAGTATTCCGTCCGAAGCGTGTGTATCGGAGCCAACGCACAGCTCGCCATGGTCTGGTAGATGTTCCTGCAAGACCCATTGGACGCCATCGGCACTTAATGAGCGCAAGCGGCGCTAAGCCGCGCAGTCGCGAATTTAGTACCGCTATAGGCGTTCATTAAGCGAGAGCGGGGTCTGGAAGGAACATCTACCAGGCCGTGGCGAGCGTCCTTTATAACCACATCCACCCCCTTCCGAAATTTTTCGCAAAAAAATTCAAAAAAGTACTTGCAATTTTCAAAAGTATTCTATATAATAAGGGACGTTGTGACATTGATAGCAAAGAAGCGTGAGGTTGCCGCGCTAGTGCGTGGGTTTTCCGTGGAGCGAATGTCAAGTTAGCAAACTGGCGACAAGTCACTGTACAAGTTAAAACCGTCCTTTATATAAGGAGACGACGTGTGCAAGTCTGTAGGACACACACGGGAGAGTGTACAGTCACCGCTTGTCGTACTGGTAGTTAATAGTACGAATAAGGAGGCGACTTTTTTTATGGCAAGTCAAGTAATGAGAATCACAATGAAAGCATATGACCATCAGTTAATCGATGCGTCTGCTAAAAAAATCATCGAGACAGTGAAGAAGACGGGATCACAGGTGAGCGGACCGGTGCCACTTCCAACAAAGAAGGAAGTAATTACCATCATCCGTGCTGTGCACAAATATAAAGACTCCCGCGAGCAGTTCGAGCAGAGAACTCATAAGAGACTGATTGACATCATTGCACCAACGCAGAAGACGGTAGACGCTCTGTCCCGCCTTGAGATGCCTGCAGGTGTGTATGTTGATATTAAGATGAAAACAAAATAAATCCTGCGGCTAGAATGAATGTGCTCACGCATTCCGCTGTAGAGAAAACAGGAGGAAATGAAAGAATGAAGAAAGCTATTTTGGCGACCAAAGTCGGAATGACTCAAATCTTCAACGAAGACGGGATTTTAACCCCAGTTACGGTGTTGCAGGCTGGTCCATGTGTCGTGACTCAGGTGAAGACCGTAGAGAACGACGGATACAATGCAGTACAGGTTGGCTTCGTTGATACCAGAGAGAAGCTGGTAAACAAACCGAAAAAAGGACACTTTGACAAAGCAGGCGTTGCTTATAAGAAATTTGTCAGAGAGTTAAAATTAGAGAATGCTTCCGAGTATGCACTGGCACAGGAGATTAAAGCAGATATTTTCGCAGCTGGCGATAAGATTGATGCAACCGCAATCTCCAAAGGAAAAGGTTTCCAGGGCGCAATCAAGAGACTTGGACAGCACAGAGGACCGATGGCTCATGGTTCTAAATTCCATCGTCATCAGGGTTCTAACGGTGCATGTTCTGACCCAAGTAAAGTATTTAAGGGAAAAGGCATGCCAGGACATATGGGTTCTAAGCAGATTACCATCCAGAACCTAGAAGTCGTAAGAGTGGATGCAGAGAAGAATTTATTGTTGGTAAAAGGTGCAGTACCAGGACCTAAGAAAGCTTTAGTTACCATCAAAGAAACTGTGAAATCTGGTAAATAAGGTTTGAAGGGAAAGGAGGAACACACAGATGGCAAACGTATCTGTTTATAATATGGAAGGCAAAGAAGTTGGCACGATGGAGTTAAACGATGCGGTATTTGGTGTTGATGTGAATGAGCACCTCGTACACATGGCAGTCGTGGCACAGCTTGCAAATAAGAGACAGGGAACGCAGAAAGCAAAGACTCGTTCCGAGGTGTCTGGCGGTGGAAGAAAGCCGTGGAGACAGAAAGGAACCGGACATGCACGTCAGGGTTCAACAAGAGCGCCTCAGTGGACTGGTGGTGGCGTTGTATTTGCTCCAACACCGAGAGATTACACGATTCGCTTAAATAAAAAAGAGAAGAGATTAGCTCTGAAATCCGCACTGACAAGCAGAGTGCAGGAGCAGAAGTTTATCGTGCTTGATGAGCTGAAGTTTGATGAGATTAAGACCAAGAAGATGCAGGCAGTTTTAGATGCACTTAAAGTATCTAAGGCGCTGGTTGTTCTCAATGAGAATGACGAGAAGGTGGTAAAGTCTGCAAGAAATATTGAAAATGTGCAGACAGCTTTAACCAATACGATTAACGTATACGATATCTTAAAATACAATACCGTAATCGTTACCAAAGCTGCTGTCGCGACCATCGAGGAGGTATATGCGTAATGGCTGATATTAAATACTATGATGTAATCCTAAAGCCGGTTATCACCGAGAAGAGCATGGCTGCCATGGGTGAGAAAAAATACACATTCCTCGTTCATACAGAAGCGACGAAGTCTCAGGTGAAAGAGGCTGTGGAGAAGATGTTTGCCGGCACCAAAGTAAAGAGTGTCAATACCATGAACTGCGACGGCAAGAAGAAAAGACGTGGCATGGTCGTTGGTAAGACGGCAAAGACCAAGAAGGCAATCGTGCAGCTGACTGCTGACAGCAAAGAGATTGAGATTTACGAGGGACTGTAGGCAGATTGTTAAAAGATTGTCAACCTATATGTTTACTACAAACATGATGATGAAAGTAGATGGAAAGGAGATAAAGTAATGGGAATTAAAACCTATCGCCCATATACACCTTCTAGAAGACATATGTCTGGATATGATTTCGCGGAGATTACCAAGACAACTCCTGAGAAATCCCTTACAAGTTCTCTTAAAAAGAACGCCGGACGTAATGCACAGGGTAAGATTACAGTAAGACACCGCGGAGGCGGACACAAGAGAAAATATAGAATCATCGATTTTAAGAGACGCAAAGACGGAATTCCGGCAAAAGTTATCGGAATCGAGTATGACCCGAACAGAACCGCTAATATTGCACTGATCTGCTATGCAGACGGTGAGAAAGCATATATCCTTGCACCACAGGGTCTGACCGATGGTATGGTCGTAATGAATGGCCCGGAGGCAGAGGTGCATGTGGGCAACTGTTTGCCGCTGGAGAATATCCCAGTTGGTACACTTGTTCACAACGTAGAGCTGTATGCCGGTAAGGGAGGACAGTTAGTTCGTTCCGCAGGTAACAGCGCACAGCTTATGGCAAAAGAAGGAAAATACGCAACACTGCGTATGCCATCTGGTGAGATGAGAATGGTATCCATCAACTGCCGCGCAACCGTTGGTGTTGTAGGCAACGGTGAGCACAACCTGATTAACGTTGGTAAGGCAGGACGTAAGCGCCATATGGGTATCAGACCTACCGTTCGTGGTTCTGTTATGAACCCCAATGACCATCCACATGGTGGTGGAGAAGGAAAGACTGGTATCGGTCGTCCTGGTCCATGTACCCCGTGGGGCAAGCCGGCACTTGGACTGAAGACAAGAAAGAAGAACAAGAAGTCCAATAAACTGATTGTAAGAAGAAGAGACGGCAGAACGTTTAAATAATTAAGAGGAGGTTTCACCAATGGCTCGTTCATTAAAAAAAGGACCATTTGCAGATGCGAGCTTACTGAAAAAAGTAGACGCTATGAATGCGAGCGGAAACAAGTCTGTTATCAAGACCTGGTCCCGCCGTTCCACCATCTTCCCGCAGATGGTTTCCCATACATTTGCAGTGCATGATGGAAGAAAACATGTGCCGGTATACGTTACCGAGGATATGGTAGGCCACAAGCTTGGAGAGTTTGTACCAACCAGAACCTACAGAGGCCATGGCAAAGACGAGAAAAAGTCCAGACGTTAATTATAGTCAATTTTTGGAAGGAGGTTTCATCTAATGGCAAAAGGGTCAAGAAGTCAGATTAAGAGAGAGAGAAATGCCCAGAAGGATACCAGACCATCGGCAAAGCTATCCTATGCACGTGTTTCTGTCCAGAAGGCATGCTTCGTATTAGACGCCATCAGAGGTAAAGATGTACAGACCGCACTTGGAATTGTTGCATACAATCCAAGATATGCGTCCACATTGATAGAGAAATTATTAAAATCCGCAATCGCTAATGCGGAGAACAACAACGGAATGAGTGCTGACAATCTTTATGTTGCAGAGTGCTACGCAAATAAAGGACCGACCATGAAGAGAATCAGACCAAGAGCACAGGGCCGCGCTTATCGTATTGAGAAAAGAATGAGCCACATCACTATCGTGCTGGATGAGAAGAAATAAGGAGGGCAATCATGGGACAGAAAGTTAACCCACACGGCCTTAGAGTCGGTGTTATTAAAGACTGGGATTCCAAATGGTACGCGGAAGCTGATTTCGCAGACTGCCTGGTGGAAGATTATCAGCTCAGAAAATTCCTGAAGAAAGAATTATATGATGCAGGAGTCTCCAAGATTGAGATTGAGAGAACTTCTGATCGTGTGAAGATTATGATTTCTACCGCAAAGCCAGGTATGATTATTGGTAAAGGCGGAGAGAAGATCAACGAGTTAAGAGGCAGATTACAGAAGATGACCACAAAGAAGGTTGTCGTCGATATCAAAGAGATTAAGAGACCGGACCGCGAGGCACAGTTGATTGCAGAGAATATTGCACAGCAGTTAGAGAGTCGTATCTCCTTCCGTCGTGCAATGAAATCCTGCATGGGTCGTGCAATGAAATCCGGTGCAAAGGGAATCAAGACTTCCTGTTCTGGACGTCTAGGAGGCGCAGATATGGCTCGTACAGAGACCTATTCTGATGGTACTATCCCGCTGCATACGTTAAGAGCAGATATTGACTATGGTTTCGCTGAGGCAGATACCACATACGGCAAAGTTGGCGTAAAGGTATGGGTCTACAAGGGCGAAGTTCTTCCAACAAAGGCAACAAAGGAAGGGAGCGATAAATAATGTTAATGCCAAAAAGAGTAAAACGCCGCAAACAGTTCCGTGGTTCCATGGCAGGTAAGGCGCTTAGAGGTAATAAGATTACAAATGGTGAATACGGTATTGTCGCTATGGAGCCATGCTGGATTAAGTCCAATCAGATTGAGGCAGCCCGTATTGCTATGACCCGTTATATCAAACGTGGCGGTAAAGTCTGGATTAAGATTTTCCCGGATAAACCTGTAACCAACAAACCGGCTGAAACACGTATGGGTTCCGGTAAAGGAACACTGGAATACTGGGTGGCAGTAGTGAAACCAGGACGCGTGATGTTTGAGATTTCTGGCGTCTCTGAGGAGATTGCAAAAGAGGCTCTGCGTCTTGCTACCCATAAGTTACCCTGCAAATGCAAAGTCGTTTCTCGTGCAGACTTAGAAGGCGGTGATAACAGTGAAAATTAATAAGTATGTAGAAGATTTAAAAGCAAAATCAGCTGCAGAATTAAATACAGAATTAGTAGCTGCTAAGAAGGAACTTTTCAACCTGAGATTCCAGAACGCGACCAACCAGCTAGATAACACTGCGAGAATCAAAGAGGTTCGCAAGAACATCGCCCGGATTCAGACTGTTATCGCTGAGAAACATGCGTAAGACTTGGCGAAATCAGTTTGAGAAAGGAGATTAGAATCGTGGAAAGAAATTTGAGAAAAACACGTGTCGGCAAAGTCGTCAGTGACAAGATGGATAAAACAATCGTGGTTGCTGTGGAAAACCATGTAAAGCATCCGCTCTATGGAAAGATTGTAAAGAGAACCTATAAATTAAAAGCCCATGATGAGAATAACGAGTGCGGCATCGGTGATACTGTAAAAGTTATGGAGACCAGACCATTGTCTAAAGACAAAAGATGGAGACTGGTCAGCATCATTGAGAAAGCCAGATAGGAGGATGCATAAATGGTACAGCAGGAAACAAGACTTAGAGTTGCTGACAACACCGGTGCAAAAGAATTGCTCTGCATCCGCGTGATGGGCGGCTCCACTAGAAGATATGCAAACATCGGCGATATCATCGTTGCCACGGTAAAAGATGCAACACCAGGCGGTGTTGTAAAAAAAGGTGATGTGGTCAAAGCGGTTGTTGTACGTACCGTAAAAGGCGCACGCCGCAAAGATGGTTCTTATATCCGCTTCGACGAGAACGCAGCTGTGATTATCAAAGAGGATAAGAATCCAAGAGGAACCCGTATCTTTGGACCAGTAGCAAGAGAGCTTCGTGAGAGACAGTTTATGAAGATTGTATCCCTTGCTCCCGAAGTATTATAGGAGGTATCGGAATATGTCTACAATGAAGATTAAAAAAGGCGACACCGTCAGAGTCATTGCCGGTACTGAAAAAGGTAGCGAAGGCAAAGTAATCGCGGTGAATCACAAGAACAACACTGTCCTTGTGGAAGGTGTCAATATGATTACCAAGCATACAAAACCGTCTATGGCGAATCAGCAGGGCGGGATTGTTCATCAGGAAGGACCGATTAACGCTTCCAATGTTATGTATGTCAGCGATGGAAAAGTATCCAGAATCGGCTACAAGATGGATGGAGATAAGAAGGTCCGTGTAGCCAAAGCGACTGGCAAAGTGATTGATTAATATGGGAGAGAGGAGGTTCTAAAAAGTTGAGTAGACTCAGTGAACAATACAAAAATGAGATCGTAGAAGCTATGATCAAAAAATTTGGATATAAAAATGCAATGGAAGTGCCAAAACTCAACAAAGTCGTCATCAATATGGGTGTTGGTGAGGCAAAAGAGAATGCGAAAATCTTAGATTCCGCAGTGAAAGACTTAGAGATTATCGCAGGTCAGAAAGCGGTAGTTACCAAGGCTAAAAATTCTGTTGCAAACTTTAAGATTCGTGAAGGCATGGCAATCGGATGCAAAGTAACACTTCGCGGAGAGAAGATGTATGAATTCGTTGACCGTCTGGTAAACCTCGCACTGCCTCGCGTGCGTGACTTCCGCGGTGTAAACCCCAATGCATTTGACGGCAGAGGAAATTATGCACTTGGTATCAAGGAACAGTTGATTTTCCCGGAAATTGAATATGACAAGGTGGACAAGGTAAGAGGTATGGATATTATCTTTGTAACGACCGCTAAGACAGATGAGGAAGCTCGTTATCTGTTAAGCTTATTCAATATGCCATTTGCAAGATAGGAGGGAATTTCATGGCTAAGACATCAATGAAAATTAAACAGCAGCGCAAACAGAAATTCTCTACTAGAGAATACAGCCGCTGCAGAATCTGTGGTCGTCCACATGCTTACCTGAGAAAATATGGAATCTGCAGAATTTGCTTCCGTGAGCTGGCTTATGCAGGTCAGATTCCGGGTGTGAAGAAAGCAAGCTGGTAATATAGAGAGAGGAGGCATTTGCTATGACAACGAACGATCCAATCGCAGATATGCTTACAAGAATCCGTAATGCGAATACTGCAAAGCATGATACCGTAGATATCCCGTCATCCAAGATGAAATTAGCGATTGCTGACATCCTGGTGGATGAAGGCTATGTTGCAAAATATGACTTAGTGGATAACGGCAATTTCAAAGATATCCGTATCACTTTAAAATATGGTAAAGATAAAAACGACAAAATCATTGCTGGTCTGAAGA
>Ga0137308_101885_pt1 | contig 17139 bp, 16 predicted proteins | sample Inofrocosms_June_FD_97181 | JGI IMG/M metagenome (GOLD analysis project Ga0137308, IMG submission 97181) | Mouse cecal microbial communities from Vienna, Austria - N-Acetylneuraminic and N-Acetylglucosamine D2O microcosms_June | ecosystem: Host-associated > Mammals > Digestive system > Large... | reverse complement strand
GCCGGATTCCATGGAAGGCAGGACAGCCACGTGATAGAAGAAGCGCTGCAGCCGCCCTTCAAAGTTAAAAGGGATATCCTTCCCGCTCATGAGCCGTTTTTCGATAGATTCTGTGATTTTGGGCTTTGCCTCCTGTGCTTTCTGTTTTTTGCCTTTGGGCTTATCCGGCTTTTTGGTGTTCCAGGAAGCCGGAAGCAGTTTGTCCCGCGCATATAAGTCCGTTGGCGGTGCAGCCCAGAGCCTGTCCATGAAGTCAAAATAAGAACCGAGGGGCGGCAGGGAATCCGTAGTGCAGCCGATGAGAGCGGCAAGGAGGCGGTCATGTTTGAGCCTGTCGACCCAAAGGGTAAGGGATAGCTTGGCCAAACCTTCTGAAAATAGAAGAAAGAAAAGGATAAAAGACCTTAAGATTTGTGGCTGGTTCTTAGCGGGCCTGCCAGTGTTGGAGTAAAAGGGCAGAAGGAACTCCATGGCCTTATCGGTATCGAAAAGGCGGAGTTTCTGCCATGGTTTCCAAAGCTCCGTATGGAGCCGGACTCTTTCAGAGGAATCGAAATGGACTTTGGATTCGTTGAGAAAGTACTTGTAATCTTGCATGGGCTGCCAGTACTTGATCATAAAGTGCACCTCCTAGTAGTTTAGTTTAATGCTGTGCGTGTGGCACAGACGCTTCTTAACTACAAGGGGCGCGTTTGGTGACTGGCGTATATGGTCACCAAACGCGCCGCACATTTTGACTTATATGTCAATACTTTTTTGAAAATTTAACAAAAATGTTTTCCGGGATATGGAGGAAAGCAAAAAAGAAGAACATGAAAAAAGAGCGGAAATTCGGGCTTAAAGAGTTTCCGAGACCGCTCTATAAAGAAAATGGAGGAAGACAGGATGAAAATTTTATTTATTAACGGAAGCCCGAATAAGAAAGGAAACACGGCTGCACTGGCGGAAGCGCTTTTGGCAGGGAAAGAGTATGAAACCTTAAACCTGACAGATTACCGGATTGGGAGCTATGGACAGACGTTTGAGGACGACCAACTTGTGGAGGTTATCGCAAAGATAAAAGAAGCGGAAGTGGTCGTGGTCGGTTCGCCGCTGTACTGGCACAATATCTGCGGTTCCGTGCGCAATGTGCTGGATCGTTTTTATGGTCTGGTGGAAAACGGTGCGTTTTCAGGGAGAAAATTATATTTTCTGTTTCAAGGCGCAGCTCCTGAAAAATGGATGCTGGAGGCGGGCGAGTATACCATGAACCGTTTTGCAAAGCTCTATGGTTTTGAATATGCGGGAATGGCAACGAATAAAAATGAGGCGGAAAAACTTGGGAAAGGTATCTGAGGAGGAAAAAGCTGAATGGAAAGACCGTATGTAATCTGCCATATTTTAAGTTCCTTAGACGGAAAGATAACAGGGCCGTTTATGGGGACGGAAGCAGCAGGAGTCCTTGGTGCAGAGTATGGGAGATACCGGACAGAGATGAATGCGAGAGCGTTACTGTATGGAACCACTACAACAAAGGAATTTACCAGTTTCCGAAAGCCTGTATTGGAAGAAACGGAGGAAGTGCCGGAAGGGGATTTTGTGGCGGATGACAGGGCAGACCTGTATTTTGTTTCAGTGGATGTGGACGGTGAAATCGGATGGGAATCGGGGATATTTTGCAATAAAGGGAGAGCGCCGGCTCATGTGATAGAGGTTTTGACGGCTTCCACTCCGGCAGCTTATAAAGCCTGTCTGCGGAAAACAGGAGTTTCCTATATTATTGCAGGTGAAAAGGAACTGGACTGTGAGGCGGCAATGAAAAAGCTGTATCAACTTTTTCACATCGAAAAGCTGCTGATCTGTGGGGGAGGTATCGTGAACTGGAGTTTTCTTCAGGCTGGTATGGTCGATGAACTCAGCCTGTTTTTGGCGCCGGTAACGGATGGCGGCTGCGGTACGGCATCTTTATTTACACAGATTCAGCCCTTTACGGAAGGCGAACCGGTAGAGTTCCTATTAAGGGAAATAGAGCAGATAGGGGGCGGGGGGCTACGCTTGAATTATCAGCCCCAAAACAGAAAGATATAAAAATGATAGGAGGAGAAGCAATGAAGGTACTTTTAGCAAATGGCAGTCCCCATAAGGAAGGATGTACTTATACGGCGCTTTGCGAGGTGGCAGATACCTTGAATAAAGAGGGTATTGAGACGGAAATTTTCTGGATTGGCAATAAACCCATAGGGGGATGTATTGCCTGTCTGAAATGCGGGGAAAAGGGCTGCTGTGTTTTTGACGACGCAGTAAACTGTTTCCGGGAGAAAGCGTATGGGGCGGACGGATTTGTGTTTGGAAGCCCTGTCCACTATGCAGGCGCAACCGGAAATATGACAGCTTTTATGGACCGGCTGTTCTACTCTGAACTGCGTGGAAACGGGAATAAGGCGTTTTACATGAAACCTGCAGCGGCAGTCGTTTCCGCACGCAGGGCCGGTACAACGGTGACATTTGACCTGCTAAATAAATATTTTACCATTCAGGAAATGCCTGTGGTATCTTCCCGCTACTGGAACATGATCCACGGTGCAAATGCAGAGCAGGCAAGACAGGATGCGGAGGGACTATATACCATGCGGGTTCTGGGCAGGAATATGGCGTATATGCTGCGCTGTAAAGAGGTGGCGCGCAAGGTTGGTGTAGAACTGCCGGAACAGGAAACGCCTGTATTTACAAATTTTATCCGTTAGAAATGCGAGGGAACCGGAATGAAACCGAAGATGATTTTAAAACTGGCAGTTGATATTGGAATGACGGCGGCGCTGCTGTTACTCATGGCATATGAGCTGGTCGGACAGGCAGCCCATGAATGGATCGGCATTGGAATGTTTGTCCTTTTTGTCATCCACCATATCTTAAACGGCAGCTGGATCAGAAACCTTCTAAGAGGGAGATACAATCCTGTGCGCATCATGCAGACAGGACTTGTATTATTGATACTTTGCGCAATGGCCGGCTTAATGGTAAGCGGAATTATCCTGTCCCGTCATGCGCTGTCTTTTCTTCCCATAAAAGGCGGGCGTTCTTTTGCGAGGAATCTGCATATGCTTTCCGCTTATTGGGGATTTGTACTGATGTCCGTTCATCTTGGGTTTCATTGGAGCATGATGATGGGAATGGCAAAGAAGTTTTTCCCGAAACCGTCTGCAGTACGGAAGTGGGTGCTGCGCATTCTGGCACTGGTGATTGCAGGATATGGCGTATACGCTTTTATAAGGAGAGACATCGGAATTTATATGCTGCTCAGGAGCCATTTTGTCTTTTTCGATTATGAGGAACCACTGGTATTTTTCTACCTGGATTATATTGCGGTTATGGGACTGTTTATATGGATTGGGAATTATGTCTGTGTGGGCCTAAGAATGATTGGCAAGGGGCGGAATGAGAAATGAAGAAAATCAAAATTTGTTGCATGATGTGTATGCTGATGTTGGGTATCGGCGGATGTTCATGGAAACAAAATCAGGATATGGCGGAGCATTCGGAGTCTTTCTTTGCAATGGATACATACATGGCTTTTACGGCATACGGGACGGATGCAGAGCCGGCTATCCTTGCAGCGGAAGACAAAATAAGGGAGATGGAGGAATTATGGTCTGTTACAGATAAAAACAGTGATGTCTATGCGGTCAATCACAGCAGCGGGCAGACTGTAACAGTGGACTGGAAAACTGCGGAACTTTTAGAAAAAGTCGGTTACGATAAAGTTGAATTGAATAATGACCAAATTCAAATGGAACCCGGTGGTATGATTGATCTGGGTGCCGTGGGGAAAGGATATGCAGGGGATGAAGCGGCACAGATTTTGCGTGAACGTGGTATTACCGCTGCATTGCTTGACATAGGGGGAAATATTCAGGCAATCGGGACAAAGCCGGATGGGAGTGACTGGCGTGTCGGATTGAAAGATCCCTTTTCGGGCGGCGTACTTGGAATCATTCAGGTTTCAGACGTGGCGGTGGTTACTTCCGGAAATTATGAGCGTTTTTTCATTGGAGAGGATGGAAAAGTGTATGGGCATATTATTGATCCGGCAACAGGGCATCCGGTGGAAAACGGCATTGCTTCGGTATCAGTCATCGCCAGTGAAGGGAAATTGTGTGATGCGCTTTCTACTGCGCTTTTTGTCATGGGATTGGAAAATGCACAGGATTACTGGAGACAGCACCGGAATTATGAAATGATCCTGATTATGGAAGATGGAGATATATATCTGACAGAGGGTATAAGGGACAGTTTTTCCTTAAATAGTGAATATAGAAATATGAAAATCAATGTCATCGACTGATGGAAGGAGGAGCAGTAAGTGATTTACAGGGATTTTGGAAAGACAGGGCTAAGGGTAAGCGCTATCGGCATGGGCTGCGAATATGTGTGGACAGCAGATGAGAAACAGATTTTTGATCTGGTGCGTGCTGCCGTGGATTCAGGAATCAATTACTTCGATTTGTTTGTAGGGACTCCCACAACGAGGGAATATTACGGAAAGGCATTGAAGGGAGTCCGGGATAAGATATGCCTGGCCGGGCATCTGGGATGTGCCGATAAAGACGGACAGTATGTAAAAACAAGGGATGAAGCGCTTTGCAAAGATTTTCTGCGGCAGTTTTATGAAAAGCTGGATACAGACTACATAGACGTTCTGTTTCTGCATAACTGTGATGATGAAGCAGATCTGAATGAAATACTAAATGGCTGGATGTATGCCTATGCCAAAGAGTTAAAAGATACCGGGCGCGTGGGATTTATCGGTCTTAGCAGCCATAACACGAAGATTGCACTGAATGCGGTAAAGAGCGGAAAGATTGATGTGCTGATGTTTCCGGTCAATCCACTGTTTAATCTTCTTCCGCAGGATACGGCGGATGCAAGGATGAAGGGCCGGGAGGTAAAATCCATGACAGAGGAGGAAAAGGCGGCATATCCATCAAAGCAGGAACTTTATGAACTTTGTGGGAAACAGGGCGTACCGATTGTGGCCATGAAACAATTTGCAGCGGGTAATATTCTCAAAAACCATGAAGAAGGGAGACTGAAAGGCTTATTAAGCCTTACGCCTGTCCAGTGTATCAGCTATGTCCTTTCGTTCCCGCAGGTGGCTTGTCCCGTTCCGGGATTTGCAAACGTAGATGAGTTGAATCAGTCATTGGCATATCTGACAGCGAGCGGGGAGGAAAAGGATTTCAGCGAAATTCAGGAAAGTCTGGTGGGGCAGTTTGCAAACCAGTGCATGTACTGTAATCATTGTCAGCCATGCCCTAAAAAGATTGACATTGCTGAAGTGACGAAACTGGCTGACATGGCGGAAAAAGAGATGACGGATGAATTGAGGGAACGGTATGCAGCGCTATTGGTGACAGGAGAGGACTGCGTTCACTGCGGCTCCTGCACGAGAAGGTGTCCTTTTGGTATTGATGCATCGGAGAACATGCGGAGGGCACAGAGGATTTTTGGATGTTGAGGCGGCTAAATCCTGCATTTATATGACGGAGGACAATGGATGAAATTTATAAAAAAACTGATGTATATTATCCTGGTTTTACTTGCACTTGGCTGTGCATTTGTCCTTGTCTGTTCATTTAATCCGGATATTACAAAAAAAGTTGCAGCACTGCTATATCCGGAAATGCAGGAATTAGCGGAAGCAGCTGAAGATAATTTGGTTACCGGACAAGGGCAGGACGTGGTAAAAGATACTATTCAGGAATCGGAAACGCCGTTTTATGTTCCTGAAAGGGCAGATCAGGAACATATATGGGACGCAGATGAACCGGATATAATGGATACTTCCAACAGTAACAGCATTGCTGAGACTGTTACTTCCGGTTATATTCTGCCTGACAGGGATAACATTGTCATTCCCGAAAACGTATCAGGCAGGAATGGCTATCAGGAGGTTCAGGAGGAACGGGAGCAGGTAGATGATGAGACTGCAGCCGTTCTCCAAAGCCAGCTTGATGTCGGAAACACAGGGGACGGACTTGAGTTTGACGTTTTGTATTATCCCTATTATGCTATGCTGGATGAAAAAGGACAGCATATGTATCGTCAGATTTATGCAAATGCAAATGATGTCTATTCCCAGTTCCTTCCTGTTGAGGAGATGACGGCAGGGCAGCTTAGAAATATCTTCTCGGCAGTTTATAACGACCATCCGGAGCTTTTTTGGATGGATACGGCATATGCCTGCAAATACGGGAGGGACGGGCGATGTGTGGAGATTGACCTGAGATTTAACCGCACTGCACGGGACTTGGAAAATGCACAGGGTACTTTTGAAAGTAATGCGGAAATCATTATTTCACAGGCACAGGGGCTGTCCAGTGATTACGAGAAAGAAAAGTATGTCCATGATGAGCTGATCAGCAGGATAGCTTATAATATGGGCGCTGAAATGAACCAGAGCGTATACAGTGCGTTGGTAAATGGGCAGACAGTATGCACAGGATATGCGAGGGCCTTTCAATACATTTTGCAGCAGCTTGGCATCCCGTGTTATTACTGTACGGGATTTGCAGGGGAAAGCCATGCATGGAATATCGTCATGCTGGATGGTGAATTTTATAATGTGGATACTACATGGGACGATACAGGTGACGGTACTTATGATTATTTTAATAAAACGGACGAGGATTATGCCGGGAACCATATCCGGCAGGAACTTTCCGTATACCTGCCTCCCTGCAATGGACAGTCATACCGGAATTTGGAGCGGGAAGCGGAGGATAACAGTCTTAGAAGCCTTGCAGATTTGGGATTGACAGATGAGCAGGTCATTACGGATATGGAGGGATATTATAAGGATTGTTACGAACAGATGCTGCAAAACGGCAGGGGAAACTATACTTTTTATAATGTGATAGAAAGTGAAGGACTGCTGGCACAGTGGTATCAGGAATATCAGTTAGATAATTACAGGCAGGCATATATGGAAAATGCCATGTTAGAACTGGGGGCATCGTCTTGTGAAATGGAGATGGAGATAGAAGAACTGCAGGATAAGAGGTTTTTGATTGCGCATAAATTTACGGTACGTTAATTTGGAGAGTATAACCTGTTTTGTATTCATGGGATCGAGCTGTCTTTCTACGCACTCGACAGAGGCATGGAAGAGTGTAAAAATACGCCTATTCTTTAAATTTTATAATAACTGATGCCGGAAAATGCTTCCGGCTGTATGTCAAAAAAGACGGTGCGGTTCTAACGTATGAATCCGCACCGTTTTTGTAAGCGTGCTGCATTAAATAGCTGCCTCAATGGCAAGCCTTACGGCCTTTATTCTCCCCTCATCGTCCGCCTCGCACCGGTAAATGGAGGAAAACGGCGCATAGAGCATGAGCAGGTTCTCCGGGCAGTAATAGACAGAAAGCGGATTTTCCTGTACCTGAAGGATGGAGAACAGGCTGACAGCCATTGCCACATTTTCCACCACGAGCACGGGAAAAGGGATGCGGTATTCTGCGCTGTGCCTTGAAAGCCATACTTTAAAAAGATGCAGCTTCATGCAGGCGCGTTTCTCCCAGTTTTCCTGCTTCCGTATGGACAACACAAAAAGGGAAACCTGCCCAAACAAAAGCTTTTATCAGCAGGGAGTTTTACGGACTATGAGGAAAAACACAAAGCCATGGAGAATTTCAGCAATACCATGACCTATATGGTAAATTCTTTCAGCTTTTCAAGAAAGGAAGTGCTTGATGCCATAATGAATGAAAAGAAGCTTTCAGAATCGTTTGTGATTTTATCACTTCATTACATTAAGCAGTGCAGTGACAAGTGGAAAAGCGATTACTGGGACGACAGGGACAGGGCCTCCGTAAACATGTGCCAGGATATTGTCAGATGCCCCGAATTTTCTGATGTTTATGAAAGCAAATGCAAAAAAGAACCCGGAAAATGGGAACTGTGTGCTGAAGAAGGAGGCTGGCACAATGATATACTCCTGGGTGTAAAGCTGATCCACAGCATATATTTCATGCACCCGACCAACAGGCAGACTTTATCCGGGCTTGTCCTGTCGTTTTACGCAAACAGCCCAAACCAGTATAGACGGATTTATCCCTCTGTATGACACAGATCATTATGCAGACCGTGTCCTGCGTGAAACAGGAAAAGTTGTCTATAATGGAGCCAATGAGATCGATGTCAACGCAGAGATCGATGACGGGAGTGATATTGCAGATCTGATGTTGTGAAAAACGTTCGTATCATGTATACTGATAACAGTGGGGAGGGTATCATATGAACGAAAACAGAGCAGGACTCGTATATCAGGACTTTGAGACAGTAAGAACACAGCAGATTTTTTACATTGACAAAACAGATTTCATCCGGGAATGGTGGGAAAATGCGGATCAGGTTACGCTGATCACACGCCCGCGCAGGTTTGGAAAGACGCTGAACATGAGTATGATAGAGTGTTTCTTTTCTAATAAGTATGCAGACAGAAGTGATCTGTTCGAGGGGCTGTCGATATGGGAGGAAAAATCTCCTGACGGGGACTATCAGTACAGAAATCTTCAAGGGACTTTTCCGGTAATCTTTTTGAGTTTTGCCAATGTGAAAGCAGCATCATATAAAGAGATGCTGTTTAAAATTACAGAAGTAATTACGGATTTGTATAATAAGAATGAATACCTGTTAGAAAGAAATCTGCTCAATAAAAAAGAACAGAAATATTATCAGGAAATAGAGCTTAGAATGGACAGTGAACTCGCTGCCGGGGCCATCCGTTCAATGACAGGTTTCATGCAGCGCTATTATGGTAAGAAAGTAATTATTATCTTAGATGAATATGACACGCCAATGCAGGATGCATGGGTTTCAGGATACTGGGAGGAGACCGTTAAATTTTTCAGCAGCCTGTTCAATTCCACATTTAAGACAAATGAATACCTTGAACGTGGACTGATCACAGGAATCACAAGAGTAGCAAAAGAAAGTATCTTTACTGGCATGAATAACCTGAACGTCATCACAACAACTTCTGATAAATATATGAGATCTTTTGGATTTACAGAAAAAGAAGTTTTTACTGCACTTGAAGATGCCGGACTGGGAGAACAGAAAGAGAAAGTAAAAAAATGGTATGACGGTTTTACATTCGGCACCTGCACGGATATCTATAATCCCTGGTCAATTGTGTCCTTTTTAAACGAAAAAGGAAAATATGACACTTATTGGTCAAATACGAGCGGGAACGGACTTGTAAACCAACTGATTCGCGAAGGAACCCCGAACCTCAAACAGACCATGGAAGATCTTCTGCAGGGAAAAAGCTTTGAGGCAGAAATTGACGAAAAGATTGTGTTTGACCAGCTAAACGGCAGCGCAGACGCAGTGTGGAGTCTCCTGCTTGCAACAGGCTATCTGAAGGTATTAGAAGTCAGAACACTGGATACCGACGAGGAGGGCGTAGGCGAGGAAGGGGATGTCTGGTACACCCTTACCATCACGAACCTTGAGACAAAACGAATGTTTAGAAAAATGGTGAAAAACTGGTTTGGCGGAAATGCTGAATTGCCATACAATAACTTCATCAAAGCACTCCTTCTGAATGATGTGGATGGAATGAATGAATTTATAAACCAGGTTGCACTGCACAGCTTTTCGAGCTTTGATATTGCAAAAAGTGCATCAAATGACGATGCACCCGAACGGTTTTACCACGGTTTTGTACTGGGACTGATGGTTGAACTTGCCGGAAGGTTTGAGATTACCTCAAACAGAGAAAGCGGGTTCGGCCGCTATGATGTGATGCTGATTCCTAAAAACAGAGAGCGGGACGATGCATACATCATTGAGTTTAAGGTGCACAAACCTTTGAAGGAAAAAGACCTTGAACAGACGGTCGCAAATGCTCTTACCCAGATTGAAGAAAAGCAGTATGATGCCAAGCTGGCCGCAGACGGATTTTCTCCAGAGCAGATTCATAAATATGGGTTTGCATTCAGAGGAAAAGAATGCCTGATAGGATAAATTCATAAAAACCTCCAAAGTATAAAAGGAGCGGTCTCGGAAACTCTTTAAGCCCTTGACATATAAGTCAAAACGCGCCCCTTGAAGTTAAGTTCAGTCAGGTTGCGGGATATTCCTTCCTGGTGTTCAATCTTCTGTGTGCGCCCTGCTTTGCGGCAATCGGCGCCATCAAGCGGGAGATGAACAATGCGAAATGGACGTGGTTTGCGATCGGCTACCAGTGCGGACTGGCTTATGCGGTGGCGCTGATGGTTTACCAGATTGGTTCGGCATTTACAGGAAACCTGAATGTCATTGGTCTGCTTGCGGCTGTCGTGATTCTTGGCGGCATGATTTATATGCTGTTCAGACCGTATAAAGAGGCGACAAAGCTGACAACAAATATGAAACTGAAAATGGCGAAGTAACGGCGCAGAAAGCGTTTCTAAAGGCGTCCTGTCATAATACGGGGCGCCGGGTTTCGCCTTTAGATTTGTAACAGGGAAACAGGAGGGGGTTCGATGCTTGCATGGCTTATGGAAAATATGGCGACAATCATTATCAGTGCGGTTTTGGTGCTCATGACGGCGGCGATTCTTGTCAGTATGATACGCGGAAAGAGAAAAGGAAAATCATCCTGCGGCTGCGGGTGCTGCGCCATGAATGGAGCCTGTCATCCGGCAAAGCCGGAAACTTTGAGAAAATAAGGTCTGAAAGATAAAGACTTCGATATTCATAACAGTTCATCCTAAAGTCAAATTCACTTTTCGTCATTTCTACGCAATATGCTTTCAATCAATACCATTCAATCACGCCCCAAAATGGACAGGATGCATTTTTTCATTGCCTCATAGCTTTCCGGTGTGATGTCATGCTCCATTTTGCAGGCATCGCCCGCCGCGATTACGGGGTCAACGCCGAGATGGACCAGCCAGTCCGTCAGCAGGGTGTGGCGTTCATAGACGCTTTCCGCGATTTTTCGCCCATCCTCTGTCAGATGAAGATACCCTTCTTCTGAAACGGTAATGTATCCGCGGTTTTTCAGGTTTTTGACGGCGACGCTCACGCTCGGCTTTGAAAAATTCAGCTCGGTTGCCACGTCGATGGAACGCACCACAGAGAGGCGGCTGCCCAAAATCAGTATTGTTTCGAGGTAATCCTCAAGGGATTCCTCGGCTTTGTGTCGGATATAACTCATGGTATTACTGTACTCCTTTCCGGAACAAAATCCCGTCCGTGAGTTAATCCTAACACTTTAGGGAGGCCGGTGCAAGGTCTGAAGGCAAAAAGGGTATTATTAAATTTTATCAGCGTTACTTTTCACGGGTAGGGGAACCCTGTAGTCATTAATTGTTCAAAGTGCTGAATTTGAAATCTTTCCAGCTGTGCGGCTGGAAAGATTTTTGTTCTTAACAAAAAATACCGGGAAACAGCGCATACGAGATTTACCGGGAGATCATCAAGGACAATATCGACTATGACATTCTCATGCAGGATGTGATGTTTGACGGGGACAGGCCTGACGAAATTGTTGACCTCATGCCGGAAATCGTCTGCACCCGGAGAAAGACAATCCGCAACATCAAGCAGTATCTGCGGGCGGTGATTTTCAATGTCCCTTCCACAATCGGCAATTATTGTACGTCCCTTGTAGCGCATGATATGGCAAGCGGCGCACTTGCGCCAAAGGAGCTGAGCATAACAGGCTACGGAATCCCGCTCACCCCTATATCTTTTTTTGAATATCACAAACAAGATAGATTTAGAGATAGCGGAATGGTATAATCTGAATGTACATTTTTCCTCATATTTCGTCAAATTCCGTTCAGAACTATACTGTCGGTAGCGTTAAAAAGCCCCGTTTTATCCAACTCTACCGTTGGTAGGTGTTCATTTTTATGCCGGATTTATATAATTTACCGCAAGCAGGAGGGCCAAATGATGAATCAAATTAAGATTGGAGCTTTTATTTCCGAACGCCGGAAAGCAAAAGGCTGGACGCAAAGCCAGTTGGCAGAAAAACTGGAAATAACCGATAAGGCTATTTCAAAATGGGAAACAGGACGGTCTATGCCGGATTTGTCTTTGTTTCTGCCTTTATGCACCCTTTTAGACGTTACTTTGAATGAACTCTTTGCGGGTGAGTGCATTGCAGAAGAAAAATGGAAAGAACGAGCAGACGAGGTACTTATGGACGTGATTACAAATTGGTTAGGACACGATAATAGGGAAAAAGTACATTCCCGGGAATCAAAAGAAAATGATACACCCCCCGAAAATGTTTTGGAGGTTGAAAATGTTTCCAAACGCTATGAAAATGTTTCGACAGGACATGAAACAAAAAATAATTCAGTGTTAGCTGTAAACGATGTAAGTTTTCAGATACCACACGGCAGCTTTGTTGGAATCATGGGGGCTTCCGGTTCCGGGAAAACAACATTGCTTAATTTAGTAGCCACAATAGACAAGCCGACAAATGGGACGATACGAATAAGCGGACAGAATATAGTGGATATACCAGACGAAGCTGCCGCAGAATTTCGCCGCAGACATTTAGGCTTTGTTTTCCAGGAATACAATTTACTTGAAACTTTGACTATCTATGAAAACATTGCGCTTGCTTTGACGATTAAAGAGGTTTCCAAAGAAAGCATTCGCCCAACAATTCAAAGTTTGTCTGAAAAGCTGGATATATCAGCAATATTAGATAAATTTCCGTATGAGGTATCGGGAGGACAACGGCAGCGCTGCGCCTGTGCCCGTGCTATTGTGGTAAATCCGGATATTATACTTGCGGACGAACCTACCGGGGCATTAGATTCCCACGCAGCCAGACAGCTTTTAGATACCCTTGCTATGCTTTGCAGAGAGTACGGCGCAACAATATTGATGGTCACGCATGATGTCATGGCAGCCAGCTATTGCGACAGGATTTTGTTTATGAAAGACGGCGAAATAAAGACGTCCTTAAACCGGGAACAGGAAAGCAAACAGACCTTTTTTGCAGATATTTTGAAGAAAATAGAATGGATAGAGGGAGAAAGCCATGATGTACTTGAAGTTGTCAATCCGTAATGCCAGGCGGTCATTTATAAATTATCTTTTATATGTTGTTACCATGACCGTCCTTTTGGCCATTATAGAGGTATCTAATTGTATAACCATTATAGGAGAATCAGCCGGTTTTCAAGTGTTTTCTCTGCCATTGTTGATAGCAGCCATTCAGATAGTTTTAGTCGGATATATAGACTTATTTCTGCTAAAGCAGCGGGCGAAAGAGTTTGCAAGCTATTTATTATTGGGTATGGAGAAAAAGAGATTAACCCGGCTGTTCCTATGCGAAGTCTTGTTGATTGGCTTTTGCTGCTATATAGCAGGAACAACAATAGGCTTCTCTATATATGGATTTTGGTATTTCCGTGAGCCGCTGCATGAAATGAAACATTGCGGATTCCTTTATGGTAAAAGTATGTTCTATACATTTCTGTTTTTTTGCCTTATTGAAACAGTGTGTACTTTTCGGATGAAACAGCGCCTGAACAAGCTGCAAATAAGGGAACTGATGTATGAAAGAAACCGCAACCAAGGCGTAAAAAATATAGGAAACTATAAAAAATGGGGCGCAATTTTCCTTTTGTGTTTTGTGTGCTTCATTGGCTGCATTTGTGGCATTGTTTTCCTGCCGGAAGTTTATATAGTTTATCCCGTATCTGTTACAGCAATCCCTTTGCTGATATCTGTTTTTGCTTTTTACAAATGGGTGTTTGGCTGTTTATATGCGTACAGGCGGATGAAATCCGTTAAGATATATCAAAAAAACAGGTTATACATTACGGCAAATATAACATCAAATTTCAAAACGGCTGCTATGGTTCATGCAGTTTTTTGCATATGCTTTTTGTTTTCCGGGGCTTCTTTTGTAACTGGAATGCTGATCTTGCAGCCGGAATTTCAGCTTTTTGATACGGCTATGCGCCAGTGGATGGGAACATCGCAAATAAGTATCTGTATTGTGTTTCTGGTTATTTATTTTTCGATACTGTCATTGCAGCAGATGATAGAGATCAGGCAAAATTCGAAAAGCAATCAGATCATGCGCTGTATGGGAAAAAGCGATAAACAGATGGCAAGACTTGTGAATCAGCAGATAGCAATGAAATTGTCCGCTCCAATGTTAATGGCTTTATTGATTATTTTATTCTGTGTACCGTTACTGAATGCAAAAATGAACTTCATATTGCCAGCTTCCTTGAATAATATTCTGCTCAAATTAACTGGTGAGTTCGGGGCGTGTATTGCAGTTTTTTATAGTTGCTATTTTGGCATTGTAAGTGCCATGAGCAGACGTTATATATATCCCTCAGATTGAAAGTCGCCCAAACAATCGAAGAGCAAACACCGGTAGATAATCAAAGGGCGACAGCTTAAAGAACCATTGCCCTTTGAATGATAGATGAAACCACAAACCAAGCACCGCCCATGTGGGAGAAAGGGGGAAATTTCTATGGATTGCACAGAAGCATACAAGGAACACATCCTGTATTCTTTCCACGGTTTCTGTAAAGTCGTCATACGCTATGCCGCTATCAACGCATGGCGCGTTCCTTGATTGCCCCCCCAAAAGCCTTAAAGTCGTATCGTGGTACTGGTATTTTTGCCATATTCATTTACCCTGTTACGTTTTACTGTTCACCACGATATTCATAAAATCAGGGGCTTGTGGATAAAACTGCGGAAACTCAAGTAACCGAGTACTTGACATTTAAAGAAGGAAGGTGTACAATGCGAAAGGTATTGGGGGAATTCCCGAGTGGCCAAAGGGGACAGACTGTAAATCTGCTGGCGATGCCTTCGGTGGTTCGAATCCACCTTCCCCCACTAGGAAATAACAGAGAATCTGTTCATATATTCAAAAGGCTAAGAAAGAAACAAGTAGCATTATTAAAAGTCTAACAGAGAGTTGCCGAGTGGTGAGAGGCGCAAGAAAGATAATGCGAATACATTCTGGAGTTGCGCACTGAATTATTAGTAGGATGCGACGGTGAACACCGTTATATGTATGAGTATATATTACTCGCTGAGGTACATAACGTGAGTTGTGTATGAACATTAGGTGGTATCACGAAGAATTCGTCCTTTTGAAATAATGGATGGATTCTTTTTTTATGAAGGGAGATTTGCAATGTTTTTTCGCGTAGATAAGAAAATTGCAGCTGTACAGGATGGAATTTATACAGGGGTTGTTGTAGCATATGGACTCGACAATCAGAATTCTTGCGCGCAGACAACGACTTTGTTGAAGTCTGTTGTTGAGGAAACTGCTAAGAAAATCGAGGGTCAAAATTTAAAAACTCTTGATACGCTAAATATTTATAGAGAAGCTATGAAATCTTTGGGCATTCATTCCTCAAAATTTCCGTGCTCAATAGAAGCAATCCTCGCCCGTATTTCAAAGAAAGGGGAATTCCCTTTAATCAGCCCGGTTGTAGATTTGGGAAACTATATTTCGATAAAGTATAATGTTCCGGTCGGAGTTCATGACATTGACTCTCTTGATGACGATTTATTTGTTAGACTGGCAACAGTAGATGATTGTAAGGATGAGGGGAATCAATATGATGGTGATAAACTTGTCGAAGGTGAGCCTGTGTATGCTGTTGGAAACTCTGTAAGAACCAGAAGATGGTTGTGGAGACAAATGCCTGCTGGACGTGTTACAGAAAATTCGACTAATTTCATATTCCCTATTGATGGTTTTGTGGGCAACAAAGAAACTATTGATGCAGCTTGCGATGAACTTATTGCACGAATTCGCGAAATTTTTCATATCGAAGCAGAGCGCGGTAAGATTACATCGGATGAATTGGAGTTTCGATTTGGTTCAATGACGGATGAGGAAAAGGCTATCGAAGATCAGATTGCTATTATGCTCAAAGGTGTTGCCCAGTATACTACTGTTTCGCAAATACGAAAAAAAGTGTCTGATGCGGTAAAGGGAAACAGACCTTTAAGAATTAAGTTGGGATTAGATCCGTCCGCACCAGATATTCATTTGGGGCATTCGGTTGTTCTTCGAAAAATTCGCCAAATGCAAGATTTGGGGCATGTCGCAGTTATTATTATTGGTGATTTTACTGGTATGATTGGCGATCCAACAGGAAAATCTGCTACTCGCAAACAATTAACGCGCGTACAGGTTGAAGAAAATGCTAATACCTATATGGAGCAGATATTCAAAATAATAGATAAAGATAGAACCGAGGTCTATTATAATAGTGAATGGCTTGGTAAAATGTCGTTTGCTGATGTTATCGAACTTGCTTCGAAATGTACCGTTGCCCGCATGTTGGAGCGCGATGACTTTAACAATAGATATACCAATCACCAGCCGCTGTCTGTTCATGAGTTTTTTTATCCTCTAATGCAGGCTTATGATTCTGTAGCCATCAGAGCAGATATTGAATTGGGTGGTACAGATCAGACCTTTAATATCCTCATGGGACGTAATATTCAGCGTGACTATGGGCAGGAACCCCAGCTAACGCTGTTTATGCCTTTGCTGGAGGGTATAGATGGCAAAGAAAAAATGAGTAAGAGCTTGGGAAATTATATTGGAATTAGTGAAGCTCCTACTGTGATTTTTGAGAAAGTTATGAAAATTCCGGATGCAATGATTATCAAGTATTTTAATTTATGTACAGATTTGCATCCAGCAAAAGTGGCTGAGTTACAAAGAAAACTGGAAGCCGGCGCAAATCCTCGTGATATTAAGATGATTTTGGCTCGTGAGATTACAACACTCTATGCAGGGGATGAAGCTGTGGTTGAGGCAGAGCTGCGTTTTAAGTCTGTTTTTCAGCAGAACCAGATTCCTGATGATGCACCTATTGTATTGGTCGATTCATGTGATGGTGTTTCTGATGGAAATCAGTTGGTCACAGCTTTGGTTCGTGAGGGGTATTACGGATCAAAATCACAGATTAGACGAATTTTCCAGCAGGGCGGAGCCACATGGGATAATGAGCGCGTAACAGACATTCAAACACTGCAAATTACAAATGAAGAGCATATTCTTAAGTTGGGTAAGAGCAATTTCTTTAGAGTGCGTTTCTGATGTAACGATAGTAAAAGTGTGTTGGCTTTTGATAAAAG
>Ga0137308_101884_pt1 | contig 17142 bp, 20 predicted proteins | sample Inofrocosms_June_FD_97181 | JGI IMG/M metagenome (GOLD analysis project Ga0137308, IMG submission 97181) | Mouse cecal microbial communities from Vienna, Austria - N-Acetylneuraminic and N-Acetylglucosamine D2O microcosms_June | ecosystem: Host-associated > Mammals > Digestive system > Large... | reverse complement strand
TGATTGTGCGCGGAGCCGCAGGAAGAAAAATCCCCCACAGCAGAGTTTTTGAGGGTGAGCGTCTCTATTTCATAGAAAAAGGAAGTGCGGAGGTGACGGCAACCGCTATCGTAAAAGAAGTGCAGAATTTTGTGAAACTTTCCGATGAAGAAATCACAAAAACTCTTGCGGATAATCAGAGTAAATTAAACTTATCAGACAAGCAAAAAGTACGGTGGCATAAAAAGTGTCTATGTTTAGTGGAATTTGAAAATGTCAAGGAAATAACTCCTCTTGCTTTTGAACATCAGGGGAATATGGACGATTGGCTTATTTTAGAAAAAATTGAAGATGTTATTGTAGGGACAAGTATTCCGTACAATTACAAAAATTCTAAATTTTGAACCGGAGGATTTATTGCGGATAAAGTAGAGATGACAGCCTAAAATGCTGCCATCTCTTTTGATTTAAAAGGAAACACTAACTCTGTGGCCTCCCTTGTGAGAGATAGGCGGGATATCTATGTCTTGCATTAACTTTTTGATGAAAGAAAGGCGGGAATAAATTTTCAAACATGCTCTGGCAGCCTTGCGGACAAATTGTTCAAGGGGATAAGGAGACTAAGCTGAGACATGAACGTCCTCTACAGGGAGAAGCTGTTCGAAATTATCAGGCGGCGCTTGCTGCAAAGGGAGTCCCGGAGGATTGTATACGAAAGTATGGATTTGCGTTTTGCGGGGAGAAGGTGCTGATAGGAGCAATATCTGAAGTGAAGAACAAAACAAATAAAAACCAAAACAAACCCCAACACAAAACCAACAAAACCCAAAATAAATCCACAAAAAATAATAAAATTACGCGTGGTTTTGTTGACATATGCAGTTAGGAAGAATATACTGGACATATGAGTTTACATGGATGGCCGTTTAAGGCTGATAAAGTGAATAACGGGTAATTTTTGTTTTGAAACTGTCAAGTGAGGAGGATTGGGAACATGTCTGACAAGCTTTCCGGAGAAGAACTGGTTGATTTGGTTCAAACCATTATTAATGTACGCGATAAAAAGACGGGAGAACGGTTGACAGAGACAGAACACTGTGCATTAGTGGCGAAATTTAAAAAGAGCATAAACCATCCGGGAGGAAGTGATTTGATTTACTATCCGGAATTGGTTGGACTGCCTCCGGAGCCTACCGTTGATGAAATTGTAGACTTGGCAATTAAGGGGGATTTCCCAAAAGAAAAATAAAAAGAAAACGAGTGTGAAAGGAGCAGTAATGGAGAAGTATTATACTCAAGAAATTCCAAAGACTGACAGAATTCCAAAGCTGGTGGCACATTTATATGCTAAGATGCCTGAGATCGAGTCGGCAAGGGCCAGATTAATCACAGAGTCCTACAGGGAGACGGAGAGCTTACCGATTGTGATGCGGCGTGCTAAGGCTTTTGAGCATATTTTGGATAATATTCCTATTATTATCCGGGAAAACGAGCTGATCGTGGGCAGCACCACCATTGCTCCCAGAGGATGTCAGACTTATCCTGAATTTTCCTACAAATGGCTGGAGGCAGAATTTGAGACCGTAGCAACACGGAAGGCAGATCCTTTTTACATAGCCGATCATACCAAAAAGGAACTTTTGGAGGCGGATGCCTACTGGGAGGGGAAGACTACCAGCGAGCTTGCTACTTCTCTGATGACGGAAGAGACAAAGAAAGCCATCGATCACAATATTTTCACTCCCGGAAATTATTTTTATAACGGAGTGGGACATGTTACCGTGCAGTACGACAAGGTGCTGGCGGTGGGATATGAGGGGATCATTGCGCAGGTGGAAGAAGAGCTTGCCCGATGCAATCCCGGGGATCAGGATTATTGTACCAGAAGCCAATTCCTGCAGGCGGTTCTGATCAGCTGCCATGCGGTGATCCGTTATGCCCGGCGTTACGCGGAACTGGCTGAGAAGGAAGCGGCAGCCTGTGCCGATGGGAACAGAAAGCGGGAGCTTCAGCAGATTGCCGCCAATTGCAGACAGGTTCCTGCCAAGGGAGCCACCGGTTTCTATGAGGCGTGCCAGAGCTTTTGGTTTGTCCAGCAGCTGCTTCAGATTGAATCCAGCGGGCATTCCATTTCTCCCGGACGCTTTGACCAGTATATGTACCCTTATTATAAGAAGGATTTGGAAAGCGGAAAACTGACCAGAGAATTCGCACAGGAATTGTTAGACTGTATCTGGGTGAAGCTGAACGACTTGAATAAATGCCGGGATGCCGCAAGTGCGGAGGGCTTTGCAGGTTACAGCCTGTTCCAGAATCTGATCGTGGGCGGTCAGGACAAGGACGGCAATGATGTGACAAACGACCTGTCCTTTATGTGTATCACGGCGGCAAAGCATGTGTTCCTTCCCCAGCCCTCACTGTCCATCCGTGTGTGGAATAAGACGCCTCACGCGCTGATGCTGAAGGCCGCGGATTTGACCAGAACGGGTATCGGACTTCCCGCTTACTATAATGACGAGGTTATTATTCCATCCTTGCTCAGCAGAGGACTGACCATAGAGGATGCCAGAGAGTATAATATTATCGGTTGTGTGGAACCTCAGAAGGCCGGCAAGACGGAAGGCTGGCATGATGCTGCTTTCTACAATATGTGCCGTCCTTTGGAGCTGGTATTTTCCAACGGGTATGACAAGGGGGAAAAGATCAGCATAGAGACCGGCCGAGTGGAGGAAATGACTACTTTTGAGGAGTTCTATGACGCTTATAAGAAGCAGATGGACTATAATATTTCCCTGCTGGTCAATGCGGATAATGCCATTGACGTAGCTCATGCTACGCGCTGTCCGCTGCCCTTCCTGTCCTGTATGGTGGACGACTGTATCAAGAGAGGGAAGACCGTTCAGGAAGGCGGTGCGGTTTACAATTTTACGGGCCCTCAGGGCTTTGGTATCGCCAATATGGCAGATTCCCTTTACGCCATTAAGAAGCTGGTATTCGAGGAGAAAAAGGTGACTCTCGGGGAGTACAAGCGTGCCCTTGCCGTGAATTTCGGACAGGGATTGGATGAAATATCGGCGGCTGAAATCGTGACACAGATTGTCAGGGAGATGGAAGCCAAGGGAATGAAGGTGGACGAGAGCCAGATTGCCGCTATGATTTCCACTGTTATGAACACTCAGCTTCCGGCCGAAGAGAAACAGAGATATGAGGCTCTCAGGGCGATGATAGACGAAGTGCCCAAATTCGGAAACGATATCGAAGAAGTGGATCTGTTTGCCAGAGATGTGGCGTATACCTATACAAGACCTCTGTTAAATTATAAGAATCCCAGAGGGGGACAGTTCCAAGCCGGATTGTACCCTGTGTCTGCCAATGTGCCGCTGGGAGCCCAGACAGGTGCCACACCCGACGGCAGGTTAGCCCATACTCCTGTGGCGGACGGTGTTTCGCCCTCTGCGGGTAAGGATGTGCACGGGCCTACCGCGGCGGCAAACTCCGTATCCAAGCTGGATCACGGAATTGCCTCCAACGGTACGCTGTTTAACCAGAAATTCCATCCCACGGCGCTTTCCGGCGAGAAGGGGCTGGAGAACTTTGTGGCGCTGATCCGGTCTTATTTTGACCAGAAGGGCAGCCATATGCAGTTCAATGTGGTGGACAGGGATACCTTGCTGGATGCCCAGAAGAATCCGGAGAAGTATGCTCATCTGGTAGTCAGGGTGGCAGGCTACAGTGCATTGTTTACAACGCTTTCCAAGTCCCTTCAGGATGATATTATCCGACGCACGGAGCAAGGCTTCTGATTGCAGGAGGCTTGCAGGAATTCAGCCGGTGACGTTTGCCTTGGCATGGAGGCTTGTGCGGGCGGCTGCCGGAAGAGGGTTTAATACAGAAAGAGAGAAGCTGCGAGGGGCTGTTATGGATTATTTACAGACAAAAGGGCGTATTTTTGACATTCAGAGATATTCGATACATGACGGTACGGGTATCCGCACAATCTGCTTTTTAAAAGGCTGTGTGCTGCGGTGCAAATGGTGCTGTAATCCGGAATCTCAGGAATACGGGATACAGGAGATGCTTGTGCGCGGGAAGCCTAAGACGATTGGGCAGGATGTCACCGTGGCGGAGGTTATGGAGACCGTGGAGAAGGACAGGCCTTACTACAATCGCTCCGGCGGAGGTCTTACTTTATCCGGCGGGGAGAGTCTCTGCCAGCCGGAATTTGCCAGAGACCTGCTCCGGGCGGCTAAAGCGGTGGGCATTAACACGGCTATGGAAAGTATGGGCTGCGCCAAGTGGGAAGTTATAGAACAGATCCTTCCATATTTAGATCATTATTTGATGGATATAAAGCATATTGACAGTGCAAAGCATAAAGAATTTACGGGAAAAGGCAATGAGCTGATGCTGGAGAACGCGGGGAAGATTGCCTCCTCGGGAATGACAAAGCTCAGTATCCGTGTACCGGTGATTCCCACCTTTAACGACAGTCCGGAGGAGATACGGAATATTGCTCTGTTTGCGGATAAGCTGCCCGGAGTGGACGAAATTTATCTGCTTCCGTACCACAGGCTGGGACAGGATAAATATGAGGGATTAGGCCGGAAATACGAACTGCCGGATATCCTTCCGCCGGAGCCGGAACAGATGCAGATGCTGAAGAAGATAGTGGAGAATTGTTCTAAGCTGGTATGTCATATCGGCGGCTGATAATAAAAATAGCATTTCGCCAAATAGCTTGCCTGAATTTCCAGCTGCAGCGTTAGATTTCCTAGACGTAGCCACCGCTGCGCCGTCGGAAATCTGCCTTGCAGACTGAAAATTCATTCTGCGCTATTTAGCTGAAAGTAATCTGGCCAGTACACCAGTGCGGAAGAAGTTTTAAGTGCTTGAGTGATTGTCGTTTGTGCAGAGGTAGGGCATGGCAGAAAAAGAGGATTGGCGTCTGGCGGCAAAAGACGTGGAGTATTTAAAGGATAAATATTTGAATCCTACTGACGGAGAAGAAATTGTAATAAACGCACCTTATTTGAAAATGTGTATATTCTGTTGGGAGGAAGTCCGTAATATACCTTATCAGCGATGGTTCGTGCCTGAGGACATAAGCTGTTGTATTTGCGAAAAGTGCTATGAGGACTTTAAAGAAATGTTTGGCTGGAAAATGCTGGACGGCTGGGATACTGACCGGACGGAAGGAGCGGTACTGCCACACATGGAATGAACCTGTGCCGCATATGCGGCGGAATGGGAGGAATGATGGATTGGCTTGACGAGAAAAGCAAACAGAGGATTGTACAAGAGCTGGTGCCCGGAAAACAGATTACGCTGGCTCATATCATAGCCAGCCCCGCCCCCGTTCTGTATGAGAAATTAGGGCTTGACCCCAGTATTGATTATGCAAGGGCGGCAATCGGCATTTTAACCGTATCTCCTGCGGAAACGGCAATCATTATGGCTGATGTAGCTATGAAGGCGGCTGCCATTGACCTTGGTTTCGTGGACAGATTCAGCGGCTCGCTGATCATATCGGGGACGGTGTCGGAGGTGGAGGCTTCCGAACAGGCCATTTTGGAATATGTAAAAAATAAGCTGGGATATACTGTCTGCACCATTACCAGAACTTAGGGTGCGCCGCCAGACGCATGGGGGTTACTATGAAAGTCCCGAATCCTGCTTGCGGAAACCGCGAGGTGTTTCGTGCTTCCTTGCACGAAATCCCGAGACTGCTATGCACCAAAATGGGCGGCATTTGCCGTTTTGTGTGCATCTTCACAGGAAACCCTCAGATTTTCATGCATGGTAGTTCAGGCGATTGTATGGAAGCTGCAAGGAATCAAAGGCAGATTGAGAGAAGAAACTATCAAACATGCCATAGGGTGAAAAGGGCAATAATATGAAAAAGCTGATACTCATGGGACGCAGCGAAAGCGGGAAGACTACTTTAAAGCAGGCGCTTAACGGGGAAAAAGTTCATTATGATAAAACACAGTATGTCCATTACAATGACGTGCTCATCGATACCCCCGGCGAATATGCCCAGACTAAACATTTGGGCTATGCCCTTGCACTCTATGCCTATGAGGCGGATGTGGTGGGGCTGCTGGTGGCGGCCACGGAGAGTTACACTTTATTTCCGCCTAATATCACCTGTATGGTGAACCGTGACGTGATCGGGATCGTCACGAAGATACATGATCCCAAGGCAAACGTATCTCTCGCCGAGCTGTGGCTGAGAAATTCCGGCTGTAAGACGATTTTTCATGTGGATTCCGTGACGGGCGAGGGTGTGAGAGACATTTTGGACTACTTGAAATGAACGATTTTAGGTGTCTGCTATTGCGTTTCCGCAGCATAGCGCCGGTATGCCGGCAGTTTATTACAGCTGCGGAAGTGATTCAAGGAAACGACACAAATCCAACATTATACATGTTGACTTGTGTGGTATATAGACTTATAATAAAACAAGAAACAACACAAACAGGAGGAATCAAAATGCAAAACGAGTATGAAATCAAAAAAGAGATTTGTGACATCGGAAAGAGAATCTACAACAGAAACATGGTTGCGGCAAATGACGGCAACATCTCCGTAAAACTGAGCGATAACGAATTTCTTTGCACCCCCACCGGCGTATCCAAGGGCTTTATGACTCCCGAGTATATCTGTAAGGTGGACGCACAGGGTAATGTGCTTCAGGCAAACGGGAATTTCAAGCCCTCTTCCGAGATTAAGATGCATATGAGAGTGTATCAGGACAGACCTGACGTGAAGAGCGTTGTACATGCACATCCCATGTATGCAACTACTTTTGCCATTGCAGGTATTCCTTTGACCCAGCCTATTATGCCCGAGGCGGTTATTGCTCTCGGCTGTGTGCCCATTGCAAAGTACGGCAGACCTTCCACCATGGAGATTCCCGATGCGGTATCCGAGTATGTACAGTATTTTGACGCAGTGTTGTTGGAGAACCACGGTGCATTGACCTACTCCGATTCCCTGTTGAGCGCGTATCTGAAGATGGAATCCGTAGAGTTCTACGCTCAGCTGCTGTATCAATCCAGAATGCTGGGCGGCCCCAAGGAGTTCACTCCTCAGCAGGTAGAGGATCTGTATGAGATCAGAAGACAGTTCGGTATGAAGGGACGTCATCCTGCAAATCTCTGCCCTAACTTAAAGGAAGGCAAACCCAGCTGTCATAACTGCGGCGGAAGCTGCGGAGAGCATAAAAATGCGGCGGCATCTCCCGATTTGGTAGCGGAGATCACCAAGAAGGTGTTGGAGCAGCTTGGCAAATAATCGGACAGGCATCCGTTTTGGAAAAAAAGGAATCCATGATGAATAATACGGAAATCGAAACCATTGTCCGTGAGGTGATAAAGCGGTCATCTGCCGGTCAGAGCGGAACCCCAGAGCCGGTAAATCTGCCCGGAAGCCCCGTGGCCGCAAACGGCGGAACCGTGATCCCCTCAATGCCCTTGAAGCTTGCAGTGAAGCTTATCGAGAGAGTCGAGGCAAAAGCGGCAGAGTGGAATATGAGAGTGGTGACAGCCGTCTCCGATGGGGCGGGAAGACCCGTTGCCATCCATTGTATGGACGGCGCCTACATAGGAAGTTTTGACGTGGCATTAAACAAGACTTACACATCCATTGCTTTTCAAATGTCAACCGCAGAATTGGGCCGTCTGAGCCAGCCGGGGGAGTCTCTCTACGGCATTCAGTTTACTAATGACGGGAAGATTACCATTTTCGGCGGCGGGGAGGTTTTAAAGCATAATGATGTAATTATCGGGGCGCTGGGAGTCAGCGGCGGTTCTGCAAAGCAGGACACGGATCTGGCGGCCTACGGACGTTCCGTTTTGAAGGAGGTAATATCGTGCTTATAAATGAAGGCATGGTACAAGATATTGTACAGGAAGTTGTGGCAAAGCTTCAGATTGCAGAGCCTGCGGCAAAGAACCACGGTGTGTTCACCGACATGAATGAAGCCATTGCAGCGGCAAAAAAGGCTCAGGCTGTGGTTCGCAGAATGTCTCTGGATCAGAGAGAACAGATTATAAGCAACATCCGCAGGAAAACCCATGAAAATGCGGAGACATTGGCCAGAATGGGTGTAAACGAAACCGGAATGGGTAATGTGGGGCATAAAATTTTGAAGCATCATTTGGTAGCAGACAAGACTCCGGGCACGGAGGACTTAAAGACTACGGCATGGTCGGGAGACAGGGGACTGACCCTGATTGAAATGGGGCCTTTCGGGGTAATCGGGGCAATCACCCCTTGCACCAATCCCAGCGAGACGGTTATCTGTAATTCTATCGGTATGATTGCGGCCGGTAATACGGTGGTATTTAATCCTCATCCTGCGGCGATCATGACCTCTATTTTTGCTTTGAACCTGATTAACGAGGCTTCGTTGGAAGCGGGCGGACCCGACAATGTGGCTTGTACCGTTACGCAGCCTACGCTGGATACCAGCAATATTATGATGAAGCATAAGGATATCCCTCTGCTCGCGGCAACCGGCGGACCCGGTGTAGTTACCGCAGTTCTTTCCTCCGGAAAGAGAGGTATCGGAGCGGGGGCAGGAAATCCTCCCGCAGTAGTGGATGAGACTGCGGATGTGCGCAAGGCGGCGGAGGATATCGTAAACGGATGTACCTTTGACAATAATCTTCCCTGTATCGCGGAGAAGGAGATTGTAGCGGTAGATTCCGTTGCGGACGAGCTGATGCATTATATGATTTCCGAACAGGGCTGCTACTTGATTTCCAAGGAGGAGCAGGATAAGCTTACTTCCGTGGTACTGACGCCGAAGGGATTGAACCGTAAGTGCGTGGGACGCGATGCGAAGACGCTGCTGGGTATGATCGGAGTCACCGTACCCGACAATATCCGCTGCATTGTGTTTGAGGGTGAGAAAGAGCATCCGTTGATTGCAGAGGAGCTGATGATGCCCATCTTGGGTATGGTTCGGGCGAAGGATATTGATGATGCAATCGAAAAGGCAGTATGGCTGGAGCACGGAAACCGCCATTCCGCACATATTCATTCCAAGAACATTGACAATATCACAAAGTATGCCAGAGCTATTGATACCGCCATTTTGGTTAAGAATGCGCCTTCTTATGCGGCATTGGGATTCGGCGGCGAAGGGTATTGTACCTTTACCATTGCAAGCCGTACCGGCGAGGGACTGACCAGCGCCAAATCCTTTACCAAGAGCAGACGCTGCGTAATGGCAGACAGCCTTTGCATACGGTAGGTTAGATAGAGAGAAAGGAGTAATATAATGGCTGATACAGCACAGATTGAAGCAATAGTGAAGCAGGTGCTTGCCAATATGGCCGGGACAGGCGCATCGGCGCCCGTTTCCGGGGGCAGCGCATCGAACGGTGTGATTCCTAAGACGGCGCATGTTGCAATGCTGACAAGCTTAGAGCATTTCGATGTAAAGGAATTTCCCATGCCTGAGGTTGGCGATGACGACATTCTGGTAAAGGTAGAGGGCTGCGGCGTCTGCGGTACCGATGCCCATGAGTTTAAGAGAGATCCTTTCGGCTTGATTCCCGTTGCCTTGGGGCATGAAGGAACCGGCGAAATCGTAAAGATGGGTAAGAACGTTAAAAAGGACAGCGCGGGCAAAGACCTGAAAATCGGGGATAAGGTAGTGACCTGTATGATCTTTAAGGACAATCCCGATATTACCATGTACGACTTGAACAAGCAGAACGTGGGGGGCGCGGATGTATACGGACTGCTTCCCGATGACGATATTCATTTGAACGGCTGGTTTTCCGATTACATTTTGATCCGGGGCGGCTCCACGGTATTTAACGTGAGTGACCTTGATCTGTATTCCAGAGTATTGATTGAGCCTTGTGCAGTGCTTATCCATGCCGTAGAGCGGGCAAAGAGCACCGGCATTCTCCGTTTCAATTCCAGAGTGGTGGTTCAGGGATGCGGACCCATTGGCTTGATTTGTATCGCAATTTTGCGTACAATGGGTATTAACAATATCATAGCAGTGGACGGAGAGAACAAGCGTCTTGAGTTTGCCAAGGAGCTGGGAGCTTCCGATTATGTAAACTTTAAGGATCACAAGGGAATCGAAGCCCTTTCCGCAGCAGTTGCGGAGAAATTCGACGGACATTTGGCTGATTTTGCATTCCAGTGTACCGGATCTCCCGCAGGCCACTCCAATATCTACAAGTTTATCCGTAACGGCGGAGGACTTTGTGAGCTGGGCTTCTTTATCAACGGCGGCGATGCAACCATCAATCCTCACTTTGATATCTGCTCCAAGGAGATTACAACGGTGGGCTCATGGGTATACACCTTGAGAGATTATGCCACCACGTTTGATTTCCTGAAGAGTGCAAAGAAGATGGGGCTTCCCATTGACAAGCTGATCACTCATACATATCCTCTGGAGGAGATCAACGAGGCATTGAAGACTAATCTGGCCATGACAGGACTAAAGATTGCAATTATCAACAAATAGCTTTAATATAGAAATGAGGCGGCTATGGAAGAAGCGGTAGGACTCTTGGAGGTATACGGACTGGCATGTGCGTTTATCGCAGCCGATGCGGGCTGTAAAGCAGCCAGCGTCAGACTGGAGACCTTTGATAAAAATAAACCTGCAAATGCAGATTCGTTGCCGGTGCCTTTGCTGGTGACGGTCAAATTCCGGGGTTCCGTGGCGGATGTGGAAGCCGCTATGGCGGCGGGGGAAGCCATGGCTGAATCCCTGACCGGCGTGGTGCAGAAGCATATTATTGCAAGACCCACGGAAGACACGGAAAAAATGTTGAAGCTGAACGCTTTCGACAAAAATTAAGATTTGGAACTATGAGTGGAATAAGTGAAAATAAGGCTTTGTGAAAACAGGAACGAAGCGATTGTCCATTTGAAAGGAGAACATTATGGCACAGGAAGCATTAGGAATGGTAGAGACCAGAGGTCTGACAGCGGCTATCGAGGCGGCTGATGCGATGACCAAGTCCGCGGAGGTTACTCTGGTAGGCACCGAGAAAATCGGTTCCGGTCTGGTAACGGTTATGGTACGCGGAGATGTGGGCGCTGTTAAGGCATCTGTGGAGAGCGGCTCCGCAGCGGCAAGCAGACTCGGTGAGCTGGTGGCAGCACATGTAATTCCCCGTCCCCATACAGATGTTGAGAAGATTCTTCCGAAGATCTAAAATCCGTATGCCAAGGGTGATATTCCCGAAGGCGCTGTTGGGCACGGCAGGACAGAAAGCTTGAGGAAGATAGAAGAAGGAGCCAGTCAATGAGCAATACATCATTAGGCTTTATTGAAATTTCAGGAGTGGTTGCCGCGGTGGATGCACTGGATATTATGTGCAAGACCTCCGGTGTGGAATTGGTCACTTGGGAGCGGAAACTGGGCGGACGCCTTGTTACCATAGTGATCATGGGAGACGTGTCGGCCGTGACGGAAGCGGTGGAAACCGCATCGGTAAAGGCCATTAAGAAGCCCGTGGCAAGCGGCATCATTGCAAATCCCCACGAAGAGATCTGGCGGCTTGTGAAGTTGAGCGCCAGCCGGTTTAGGGATAAGCAGGAAGTGAGCACATTGGATGCTCAGACAATACAGGAAGTATAACGCAGTAAATTCTAAGCAAAAACCAAAATTAATTTCAGGAGGAAAACGAAATGGCACAGGAAGCATTAGGTATGGTAGAAACAAGAGGTCTGGTTGCGGCAATCGAAGCGGCGGATGCAATGTGTAAAGCGGCAAATGTTACTCTGGTAGGTACGGAGAAGATCGGTTCCGGTCTGGTAACTGTAATGGTACGCGGTGATGTTGGAGCAGTAAAATCTTCCGTAGAAGCCGGTTCCGCAAGCGCATCCAAGCTTGGCGAACTGGTAGCTACCCATGTAATCCCTCGTCCTCATACGGATGTTGAGATGATCCTTCCCAAGGTAAAAGACTGATTTTCACGCAATTAAATTAAAAAGATTTATTGGCAAGAAATTTGATTGGTATGCGTAAAGAGGTGTGCTGACGCACCCTCTTATAAAGCGCACTAGGGGTATAAGCATGGAACAGCAGACAGTGGAATCAATTACAAAAGTGGTTCTGGAAACCATTAATAAAATGGGTCAAAAAACCAACGGCTATCAGGTTCCGGTGGGGGTGTCCGCGAGACACATCCACCTCACACAGCAGGATGTGGAAACCTTGTTCGGTGCAGGGTATCATTTGACGAAAAAGAAGGATCTGATGGGAGGACAGTATGCCTGCAACGAGACTGTCACCATTGTTGGTTTAAAGCTCCGCGCCATTGAAAATGTCAGAGTTCTGGGGCCTGTCAGGAAGGCGTCTCAGGTTGAGATATCGGCGACGGATGCTATGAAGCTCGGCATTGCAGCACCGGTCCGCGAATCCGGAAATGTGGCTGCAAGCGCTCCTATCGCAGTAGTAGGACCCAAGGGGGCAATCTACATGAAAGAGGGCTGTATCATTGCCATGCGCCATATACATATGTCACCTGCCGATGCAGCGGCGGCAGGAGTCCATGACGGCGATATCGTGTCCGTGAAGGCGGATAACGAGAGAGGGACTGTTTTTAATCAGGTAAAGATCCGTGTCAATGACAGCTTTACATTGGAGATGCACATTGATACCGATGAGGCGAATGCCAGCAAGATTAAGACGGGCGATAAGGTAATGATCCTGAAAGAACTGTCATAAGTTTACTTTCGATATTGATGTAGAAGAAAATCGCATAGGCAGGATGGAAAAATGAGGTATAACGGATATAAGCCCATTGACGGCGAGGGCCGTGCGGATATGGTGAAGTCAAATCGGAAAATTATTTTGTGACGGATTCCGAGAAAGAAATAAAAGAAATATCAGGCAGGCGGACAGACGAGTCATCGCCCAAACTGTCCGCCTGCACAATAGGAGATGCATACCATGGTGATAGGCAAGGTGGTTGGAAGCATTGTGTCCACCCGCAAATGTGAGAATTTAATCGGTAATAAATTTATGGTCATTGAACCGTTGGAAGAGATGGCATCGGGTGCGGCCAGATTTGTAGCGATTGACAATATCGGTGCCGGAATCGGAGAGACCGTTTTAGTAGTGACGGGCAGCGGGGCCAGAGTCGGTATGGAAAACGTACCGGTGGATGCGGCAATAGTGGGAATCGTTGACGAGAAGTGAGCCGTCTGTTTTAGACACAATGTGCGTCAAACTTATTTGTAATCATGAATCTGGTGTGTTGACCATTTGGCACTCGGACTACTTACGTAGAATGAATATTCATCCTGCAAGGCAGATTTCCGACGGCGCAGCGGTGGCATCGTCTAGATATTTTAGCGACGCAATAGTGTAAAAAAGACGGTTTACGAGTTTGATATCTGACCGGATGGAGTATTAGCCAGAACAGCGATAGATCGGATTGGATGATAAATATGGAGATTCAGGAATTAAAGCAGACTTTACAGAATATTGGTACGGTGGGTGCCGGAGGCGCCGGTTTTCCCACATATGCGAAGCTGGATGAACGGGCGGAAATCATATTGATGAATTGCGCCGAGTGCGAGCCGTTGCTGAAGCTGCACAGGCAGCTGCTGGAACAGCGGGCAGAAGACATTTTAAGAGCCTTTGATAGGATCGCACAGACGGTTGGGGCGAAAGAAGCCATTATCGGTATTAAAAGAGAATACAAAGCAACTTTAAAAGCTATAGATAGATACATAGATGCATACCCCAATATGCGCGTCCAGCTATTGGACGGGGCGTATCCCATGGGGGACGAGGTAGTGTTGATTTATGAGGCTACGGGAAGAGTGATCCGTCCCGGAGGGCTGCCCATTGAAGAAGGTGTGGCAGTCTTTAATGTGGAGACGGTCTATAATGTATACCGTGGAATGGAAAACAGCACCCCCGTAATTGATAAATTGGTAACGGTTGTAGGAGAGGTAGAACATCCCATTACCGTGAGAGTCCCTTTGGGAGCTTCCATTAAGGACGTGATAGCTTATGCCGGAGAGACGACGACAAAGAATCCCGTTTATTTGATAGGCGGTTCTATGATGGGAAATCTGGCGGATGAGACGGCGGTGGTGACGAAGACCACCAATGCAGTGATTGTGCTGGACAAATCTCATTCTCTGGTGCGGAGGAAGAACCGGAATGCAGCCATTGATTTAAAACGCGCGGCATCTTCCTGCTGCCAGTGTGAAACTTGTACCAGCCTATGTCCCAGACATGCCTTGGGTCATCCCATTGAGCCCCATAAATTTATGCGCAGCGCGGCAAATCAGGATTTTCAAGACACCAGTGTATTCCTGAATACCATGTTCTGCAGTTCCTGCGGGCTTTGCGAGAATTTTTCCTGTCCTCAGGGTTTGTCTCCCAGAAGCCTGATTGCCGATTATAAAGCGGGGCTGAGAAAGGCGGGGGTGAAGCCGCCTGCAGGGGTGGTTCCGGCGCCGGTGCAGGAGAGCAGGCAGTACCGCAAGGTACCGGAGGAAAGGCTGGCGGCAAGGCTGGGACTTTCCAAGTATGATGTGGAAGCTCCCCTTCAGGAGGACGGCTATTGGAAGAGCAAGGACATAATACATAAAGTAAAGATTCCGCTGAGCCAGCATATCGGAGCGCCTGCCGTCCCGGTGACGGAGAGCGGAGCAAAAGTGAAGGCCGGGGATATGATTGCAAAGCCGGGGAACGGTTTAAGTGTGGCGATTCATGCCTCCATGGACGGAACCGTAAGGGAAGTAACGGAAAAATATATTGTGATTACAGAGAGGTAAGGGGCCATGAGCAGAGCGTTAGGTATGATTGAATTTAAGACGGTTGCCTCAGGGGTTACTGCGGCGGATGCCATGGTTAAGACGGCGGCCGTGGAGTTGATTGAGGCACAGGTGGTTTGTCCCGGTAAATATATAGCGCTTATCACCGGCGATCTCAGCGCCGTGGATGCGGCGGTTGCAACGGCTAAGGTACAATATGGGGAACAGCTCATCGACAGCTTTGTGCTGGGCAATCCGGACGAAGGCATTTTCCCCGCTATCTACGGAACTACCCATATAGAAAAGGTGAGTTCGCTGGGAGTACTGGAGACCTTTGACGCGGCATCCATTATCGTGGCGGCAGATGTGGCGGCCAAGACTTCCGAGGTGGAACTGATCGAGCTGCGTGTAGCAAAGGGGATGTGCGGTAAGTCCTACGTATATCTGTGCGGGGAGGTTTCCGCGGTGGATGCGGCAATTGCCAGAGCCAAAGCGGCGGTGGCGGACAGCGGCATGTATCTGGATTCCACTGTGATTGCCCACCCGGACGACCAGATTATAAAATCCATATTATAAGTGCGAAGTGTGAAGGAAATCACTAAGCTCGAAAGAACCTCGCTAAGTGATTTCACGCTCTGCGGAGCAGAGCTTCTTCACACGTAAGAATCCGCGAGCGGATTCTTACGGACTTGCACCAGTTCATAAATTGTTTGTGCCGCCGATGGCGGCATGTTTGGAAGTGTGAAAGGAATGAAGTTTCTCTAAGGTTGGAAAGAGGGTGTGTAAACACCCCTCTTTGTACCCAACCTAAGAGAAACTAAGTCATTCCTCGAAGAATCGCTGGTGCGATTCTTCCGGATTTGCACCGATTCATAAATTGTTTGTTATACATATTATTGAGCGGAAAGGGGATGCATAAATGCTGGCAGCCGAGCGCAGGAATCTGATCTTAGAAAAATTGCAGGATGAGAAAAAGGTAATTGTCAGCGAATTGAGTGCACTCTTTGAAGTTTCGGAAGAAACCATACGCAGGGATTTAGATAAGCTTGACAAGGACGGCCTTGCCACCAAGGGTTACGGCGGCGCAATCTTGAACGAAAATGCAGGTATTGATATGCCCTTTAATATCCGCAAAAAGCGGAATTTAAAAGGAAAACAGGTGATTGCCGAGCTGGTAAGCGGATTGGTTCAGGAGGGTGAGCATATCATTGTGGATCCCAGCACTACGGCTGTTTCCATTGTGAAAGCATTGAAAAGCCGGAAGCGCCTTACTGTAATTACCAACTCCATTGAAGTATTGGTGGAGCTCTCCGATGTCAGCGGATGGGATATTATTTCCACCGGAGGGACACTGCGGGAAAATTATCTGGCGTTGGTGGGACCCAAGGCCATGGAAGGAATTAGCACTTTTAATGCGGATAAAGTGATACTATCCTGTAAAGGGATTAATATGGAGAAGGGTATCACGGATGCCAATGAAATGTTTTCACAGGTAAAGCAGACGATGCTCAAATGTGCAAAACAGAGGATTCTGGCGGTGGATCACACGAAATTTGACAATATTGCATTTTCACAGATCTGTAAACTGTCCGCAATTGATATGATAGTGACGGATCTGCGTCCCACAGAGGAATGGCTGAATTACTTTGCAGAGAAAGGAATAGAGTGTCTCTATGGCAGGACGGACGGAGAAGGGAACGAAGACAATAGCCTTTGCGAATAATAAAGGCGGCAGCGGTAAGACTACCACATGTGCCAATGTAGGATATTCTCTTTCCGCGCTGGGGAAGAAGGTATTGCTGGTGGACGGGGATATGCAGCTGAACCTGTCCCTCTCCTTTTTTGAGGAGGAGCAGGTGCTGGAATTTGCCAAGGGAGAAAAGAATTTGTACAATGCCGTGCGGGAAGAGAAGGATTTGGCGGATTATGTGGTGCACACGCCCTATGAAAGGCTTGATTTGATTCCTTCCTCCACTTTGATGAGCGGCATAGAATATGAGTTGTTTACCAAGTGGCAGAGAGAATTGATCTTATCCAGAGGATTACAGAAGATTAAGGATCGCGGGGAATATGATTACATCCTGATAGATGCGCCTCCCACCTTGGGCGGCTGGGTTATGAACATCCTCTGTGCTTCCGATTATGTGATCCTGCCTGTGGAGGCGAGTCCGTGGGGGCTTTTCGGTGTGGCGAATATGTTTGAATTTTTGGAGAATGTCAAAAGGCTTTCCCCGAATTTGCAGCTGCTGGGAGTGGTTATCACAAAACTGGATGCCAGAAAAAATTACGGCAGGCAGACCATGAAAATTTTGAATGAATTTGAGGAAGTAACGGTGTTTGACACGGTGATCCGTGTGGACAGTGAGATTGAGTGGGCACAGGACAACAGCAGGCCCG
>Ga0137308_101883_pt1 | contig 17170 bp, 14 predicted proteins | sample Inofrocosms_June_FD_97181 | JGI IMG/M metagenome (GOLD analysis project Ga0137308, IMG submission 97181) | Mouse cecal microbial communities from Vienna, Austria - N-Acetylneuraminic and N-Acetylglucosamine D2O microcosms_June | ecosystem: Host-associated > Mammals > Digestive system > Large... | reverse complement strand
GTGGCGGCAAGGAAATTAAATATTATCGGTGTCAACGGAGAAGAAAAAACGCCGGAAGAAATGGAAACCATACTGGCTGAACGGAAGAAAAACTGGAAGCCCAGACCTCATAAATACCAGAAAGGGGTGCTGCGGCTCTTCAGCGAACATGCGGCAAGTCCCATGAAAGGCGCGTATCTGGAGTATTGAGATCGGCGGCAGTTCACGGCTTCCCTGATTATATCGGGAAGAAACGTGACACATGCATTCCGAAAAATCCGCGGGAAAAATTGAGGAACAATGAATCAGTCACCTTGCGGGAAGGAGTACTCCATGGCTTTACGTAATAACTCTGTATGGATTGTCGGATATGTCAAAGTATCCGGCAATTCATCATAGAATTCTATTCGTTCCATTTCAGAGTCAGGCATATCCGTAAAGGATTCTAATTCCGCTTCGTCCACTTCTTCAGAAGGATAAAATTCTATGTATGGCAGTTTTTTTTCTAAGCTTTACCGCTGTCAGGACAGAACATTGAGGTCTATTGTCAGGGTAGTTCCAGCCAAATCCGTCCTTTTTATATTGAGGAAACACATGAAAATGGGCATGGCTGAAATCGCAGAAGCTGTCCCCGTTCACCCCGTGACCGGTAGTGCATATACAGAAAAAGCAAAAAACGGTTCTGTGTTTGATTTCTATGTAAATAAATTATTATATCGCATTTTTTCTGATAATTCAAATTTTATACCTTGTATTTTGCGTTTCATTCCGAAACCATTTATAATAAGAGCGGCAAGTAAAGGCTGGCAGAAGAGAAAGGGAAGCAGAAAGCAGGTATGGAATACTTCGTAGACCGTGAATCGGAAATGGTAACTTTGCAAAACGAATACAAGCGGGAGGGCAGTTCCCTTGTAATTGTGTACGGGAGACGCGGAATCGGGAAGACACTATTGATATCCCGATTTATTAAAGATAAGAAAGCGCTTTTTTTCCTTGCGGGTGAGGAATCCGAGCCGCAGAACCGAAGCGAATTTAAAAGGAAAGCTGCAGATTTCTTGGAAAATGATTTATTAAAAAGCGTTGATGTAAAGAACTGGGAAATAATTTTTAAAACCATTGCGGATACTCCTTTTGACAGGAAACCGGTGATCGTACTGGATGAATTTCAACATATTGGGAAATCCAATCCGGAGTTCCTGTCCGTATTTCAATATATCTGGGACACAATGCTGAAAAACAAATCCGTTATGGTGATTCTCTGCGGCTCACGGGTTTCTGCCATGGAATCCCAGACACTGGCGCATCACAGCCCTCTGTGCGGACTCAGCACGGCGCAGATTCGGATACGGCAGATTCCCTTTTCTCATTATCACAATTTTTTCCGGGATAAAAGCCGGAGAGAGCTGATAGAATTATATTCCGTGACAGGCGGTATTCCCAAATATATTGAGCCTTTTACGGCCGGTGGAGATATTTATGAATTGATCCAAGCCTGCGTCCTTAATCGTTCCGGTTATTTGTATGACGAGCCATATCTTCTTCTGCAACAAGAGGTGATGGAAATCGGCAGTTACTTTTCCATTCTGAAGGCCGTTGCGGAGGGAAAACGAAAGATGGCTTCCATATCCACGGCGCTGGAGAGCAAAGCCACCGGGCTGACCAAGTATCTGAAAACATTAATCGACCTTGATATAATGGAGAGGGAAGTTCCGGTTACGGAAGAGAATCCCGAAAAATGCAAACGGGGATTATATAAGATCAAAGATAATTACATAAGGTTCTGGTTTGCCTTTATTTTTCCCAATATGAGTTTTATTGAGAGCGGAAACAGCCGGGTCGTGGCGGATTGGATCCGCGCGAATCTGACCGGCGGGCACACGGTCTATGTGTATGAGGATATCTGCCGGGAGCGAATGTGGAATATCGCCAAGGAAGGGGCTTGCCCTTTCCATATTTCCAAGATTGGGAGATGGTGGGATAAAAGCAGCGAGATTGCCATTGCCGCAGTGGATCCGGAAGGAGATCATCTCGTTTTAGGCGAATGCAAATATCAAAAGGAGCCTGTGGGCATAAATGCCCTTCAGGAATTGGAAGTTAAGGCGGATGCCGTTGACTGGAGGAGGGGCAGCCGCCATGTGTGGTATGTATTATTTAGTGTGGCAGGTTTTACGGAGCAGCTGAGAGGGCTTGCGGCTGCGAGGGAAGATATCTTTTTGTTTGACGACTCGCAAAAATGATGCAAAGTATTAGAGTGTGTATAAAAATTTATAGACAATACTCCCCAAAATCGCATGTGCAAGCAGCGTCGCTAAAGCAGCCATAGGAAATATGCCGGAAACATCTTAAAGTAATATAAAATTGGTAAAATTTGTCAAATTTTGTCGAAAAATGTGATACAATAACTAGAGCGCAGCACAGAAACCAAAAGGTCAGACAGCTCTGGGAGGAATGCATTATGATGACAAAAGGGTATGAGAAGAGGAGCGTTTATGATGCCTTGCAAGAGCGCTTTGACTACCTGTTTCATGAATTTGACAACATCTATGTGTCATTCAGCGGAGGCAAGGACAGCGGTGTTTTGCTGAATCTTTTGCTGGATTTTAAGCGCATGCATTATCCGGAACGCCGGATCGGCGTGTTTCATCAGGACTTTGAAGCCCAGTACAGCATGACTACGGAATATGTTACGAGAACATTCAAGGCGCTGGAAGGGGAATGCGATTTATACTGGGTCTGTCTTCCCATGGCGACCAGAACGGCTCTCAGCAGTTATGAAATGTACTGGTATCCGTGGGACGACAGGAAGGAAGAGCTATGGGTTCGCCCCAGACCGGACTACCCTTATGTGATTACCTTAAAAAAACCCTTTAATCATTATCGCTACCGGATGCATCAGGAGGATCTTGCAAAACAGTTCGGCCGGTTTTACAAGGAAACTCATAATTATAAAAATACGGTATGCCTGCTGGGGATCCGCGCGGATGAATCGCTGCAGCGGTACAGCAGCATCGTGAATAAAAAGTACGGATACAACGGAGAGTGCTGGATTTCCAAGCAGTTTAAGAATGTTTGGTGCGCATCGCCTCTTTACGATTGGTCCAATCAGGATGTGTGGGTGGCAAATTATCGGTTCAACTATGACTATAACGCCCTGTACGACTTGTATTATAAGGCAGGTCTGAAGATAGACCAGATGCGCGTGGCTTCACCGTTTAACGATTATTCCAAGGATTCCCTGAATCTGTACCGGGTAATAGATCCCGAAATCTGGACAAAGCTTGTAGGGCGTGTCCGGGGGGCAAATTTCGGCTGTATCTACGGCAAGACTAAGGCTATGGGGTATCGCAGCATTTCCCTGCCGGAAGGTCATACGTGGGAATCTTACACAAAGTTCCTTTTGGATACGCTGCCGGCAAGGCTCCGCAATAATTATGTGAAAAAGTTTAAGTCTTCCATTGAGTTTTGGCATAAGACGGGCGGGGGATTGGACGAGAGCGTGATAAAGGAATTGATAGATCACGGATATAATATCCGCCGGAACGGCGTGTCTAATTATACATTGATGAAAAATTCCAGAATCATCTTTATGGGAGCCATTCCGGATCATACGGATGACATTAAGTCAACAAAAGATATTCCCAGTTGGAAGCGGATGTGCTACTGTATTTTGAAAAATGATCATACCTGCCGCTTTATGGGCTTTGCCCCCACTCGGAAGGAACAGTTGCGAATCGATAAAATCAAACGGAAATATGGAGAGATGATCAATGGCTGATAATATATTTCAAAGTCCGGTATACAATGTGATGGCAGTGCCTTTTGAGAAAATAGTGCCCAATTCATATAATCCCAACGGCGTTGCGCCTCCGGAAATGAAGCTTCTATATGACAGCATCAAGGAGGACGGCTACACAATGCCCATAGTGTGCTATTATTCTCAGAAGAAGGATCTGTACGCCATAGTGGACGGCTTTCACCGCTGGCGCGTGATGAAGGAATATCCCGATATTTATGAACGGGAACATGGGATGATGCCGGTCACTGTGATTGATAAGCCTCTGGCAAGCCGAATGGCAAGTACGGTAAGGCATAACCGCGCGCGGGGATCCCACAATGTAGACTTGATGAGCAATATTATCAGAGATCTGCATGAGCTGGGCAGAAGCGATGCATGGATATCAAAGCATCTGGGCATGGATAAAGATGAAATTCTGCGGCTCAAGCAGATCAGCGGTCTTGCGGCGCTGTTTAAGGACGTAAATTTCGGTCAGGCATGGAAACCGATTCAGGATTCAAACGTGACGGAGGAAAGCGAATTACAGAAAAACGAATCACAGAAAAAAGAGGAATAATATATAAAATAATGTTACGGACGGGAAACATGAAAAAAAGTTTCCTGTTTTTATTATTATTCGATTTATAATGTGTTATACTACAAAAAAGCAAGCTTAGAAAGGCAGCGGGTATAAAATGAGTGCTTTTGTAACGTTTGAAAATGTGAAAAAGACCTATCGGACAGGTGAGGTGGAAATCACGGCTCTCCGAAATGTAAATTTTGAGATTGAGAGGGGAGAGTTCTGCGTCATTGTGGGAGCATCCGGTGCCGGTAAGACTACCATTTTAAACATTCTGGGAGGGATGGACAGCCTGACCGACGGACATGTGGTGCTGGACGGACAGGAAATTTCCGCCTATAATAAGAAACAACTCACGGATTACCGCCGTTATGATATCGGATTTGTGTTCCAGTTCTATAATCTGGTGCAAAATTTGACGGCTTATGAAAATGTGGAGCTGGCGGCCCAGATCTGTAAGGAACCCTTAGATGCGGCACTGGTGTTGGAAGAGGTGGGACTGAAGGATAGAATGAATAATTTTCCCGCGCAGCTTTCGGGCGGAGAGCAGCAGAGAGTGGCCATTGCCAGAGCCTTGGCAAAAAACCCCAAGCTTTTACTCTGCGATGAACCTACCGGAGCATTGGATTATACCACCGGAAAGGCCGTGCTGAAGCTGCTTCAGGATACCTGTAGGGAGAAGGGCAGGACAGTGGTGGTCATTACCCATAATCAGGCTTTGACGGCTATGGCGGACAGAATTATCACCGTCAAAAGCGGCACGGTGTTCAGTATGGTAAAAAACGAAAAGATTGTGGATATAGAAGACATAGAGTGGTAGAGCATGTTTGAAAAATCATTTCCCGGGTTTACGCGCCTCGCTTCGCGGCCTGCCTCGTCTCAATGAAACGATTTAGCCGGCGGGAACTTTGTATTTTATTAAGGGTATTGCAATGAAAACAATATGGAAATCGACGTTACGGGAAATTAGACAAAGTCTGGGAAGGTTTATGGCTATTTTGGCCATTGTGGCGCTGGGTGTGGGCTTTTTTTCCGGATTGAAAGTGACCAAAGCCGCTATGGTAAAGACCACAGGAAATTATCTTGAAGAACAGGGATTTTATGATTTCAGATTGTTATCCACTATGGGATACGGACAGGAGGAAATCGAATATCTGCGGCAGCAAGAGGACGTGGAGGGCGTGGAAGGAGCCGTTTCCTTTGACATTATTTGTCAGGACCTGACGGGCAATGAGAGCGTGGTAAAGGTTCACAGCCTTACGAAAGAACTGAACCGGCCGGTGGTTTTACAGGGACGGATGCCGGAGAGTGCGGAAGAATGCGTGGTGGATGCTAATTTATTTTCGGAATCCCGTATAGGGCAGGTGTTGACGCTTTCGGAAAATAATGCGGAGGAGGATTTGGAGCATTTTGCCTTTCGGGAATATACCATTGTGGGTATTGTCCAGTCGCCCTATTATATCCAGTATGAGAGAGGGAATACCTCTTTGGGTACGGGCAGGGTGAGCGGTTATATTTATGTGCCCTATGAGGGGTTTGATCTGGATTACTATACGGAGATATTTGTTAAGTTTACGGAAAACTATTCCTTATATAGTGACGAATATGAGGCGTTTATAGCGGGGAAGGAGCTTGTCTGGGAGAAGTATGCTTCGGAAGCTGCGGACAACCGTTATGAGAAAATTGTAGTGGACGCGCAGGAGGAGCTTGCTCAGGCAAGGGAAGAATTTCAAACGGAGAAATCGGAAGCGGAGGAAGAGCTTGCGGATGCATGGGCAGAGCTGGAAGACGGACGGAAGCAGTTGGAGGACGGAGAAAACCAGCTTGCGGGCGCCCAAAAGGAGCTTGCCGATGCCGGAAAAACGCTGGCAGACAAAACAAAAGAGCTTGCCGACGGTGAGCGGGAGGCAGCGGAGGCGGAGAGAGAACTTGCCGACGGCGAACAGGCATTGGCCGACGGTTATGGGGAGCTGGACAAGGGAAGGGTGCAGCTTGTGGAGGCCGGCAGAGAGCTTGAGGAAGCCCGAAGACAGCTGGAAGAGCAGAAATCGGCTCTTGATGCCAAGGAAGCCGAAGCGGCTGCCGGGGAGAAAGCGCTGGAAGAGGCGGAAGAGACTCTGCGGCTCCAAGGGGAAGAGATTTCCGCGAAGCTTCAAGAGCTTGAGGCTAAAGAGCAGGCATTAAATGACTTGTACGGGGAGGGAATGGTGCCTGCGGAGATAGCCGGTCCCATTCAGGCGGCAAAAGAGCAGCTTGCCGCAGGACAGGAGCAGGTGGATACGGGATTGGTACAGCTGGCACAGAAACGGCAGGAAATACAAAACGGAATGACGGCTATCGCGGAAGGCCGAGCGGTCATTGCCGTTTATGAACGGCAGCTTTCGGCCGGAGAACAGGAGATGGAGGAAGGCTGGCAGGATCTTCTGGAGGGTGAGAAAGAGCTTGCGGAGGCCGAACAGGAGCTGGCAGAAGGAAGAAAAGAGCTGGAGGAGGCGAAGGCGGAGATTGCCGACGGAAAGAAACAGATTGCAGAGGCAGAACAAGAGCTTGAGGAGGCAGAGCGCACACTGTCCGAGAAGAAGGAAGAGCTTGCGGATGCTCAGACAGAGTATGCGGACGGTCTGAAAGAATACGAGGAAGGCGTTCAGGAATTTGACGAAAAGATCGCCGAGGCGGAGAGAGAGCTTTCGGAGGCGGAACAGGAGCTGGCGGATTTGGAGAGACCGGAAAGCTATCTTCTGGGGCGTGATACCAATGTGGGATATGTATGTTTTGAAAATGATTCCACCATTGTAGAGGGCATTGCAAATATTTTTCCGGTGTTTTTCTTTCTGGTGGCGGCTCTGGTATGCATTACCACCATGAATCGTATGGTGGAGGAGCAAAGGACTCAGATCGGTGTGTTGAAGGCATTGGGCTACAGCGAGAGAGTCATTATGTCAAAATATATGTTCTACTCCGGCGCAGCTGCGGTAATCGGCTGTATCATCGGATATGCGGGAGGAACATGGCTGTTTCCCAGAGTGATCTGGACGGCATACGGGATTATGTACCGTGTGGACAGTCTTCTGTATGTATTTGACCGGAAATTTGCCGTGATTTCATTGGCGGTGTCAATTCTCTGCTCCGTGGGAACCACATGGCTCTCCTGCCGCATGGAGCTTCAGGAGGTGGCGGCCCAGCTGATGCGGCCCAAGGCGCCTAAGGCGGGAAAGCGTGTGTTTTTAGAGTATATTACATTTCTCTGGAAGCGTCTGGGATTTTTGAGAAAGGTTTCCGTAAGAAATATTTTCCGGTATAAGAAGCGTCTGTTTATGATGGTAATGGGTATCAGCGGCTGTACGGCTCTTCTGGTGACTGGATTTGGCATTAAGGATTCCATTGCCGAAGTGGCGGTGCAGCAGTTTGAAGAGATACAGACGTTTGACTTAAATATTCTTTTTTCCGAAGAGATCTCGCAGGATGTGTTTGACAGAATGGAGGGTATTGCCCAAAGCGCCTCGGGAACCGGACAATGTGTCCCGGTATGCGAAACGGCATATGATCTTGTGTCGGGGAACGGCAGGAAAACCATTAATCTGTTGGTATTTGAAGAGCAAGCGGATATGAGTCCCTTTTTGCATTTGCACACGGCAGACAAAGAGCCCATTGCCTATCCTCAGGCTGGTGAGCTGGTTATCACCGATAAAATAGCGGACGATTTCGGAATTAAGGTGGGAGACGTCATCACCCTCCAAAATGAGGACATGCAGACCATTACCGCTAGGGTATCGGGGATTAATCAAAATTTTATTCATAATTATGCCTACATCAGCAATGAAACTTATAGGGAACAGACGGGCGGCGAGGCTAAATACCGAAATATCTATCTCAATATACCGGAGGACGCGGATGCGCATTTGGTGTCGGCGGCATTGATGAAATGGGAAGATGTAGCCAGTGTTACGGTGAATGCCGATACCATGGAATACTTTTCCGGTATGATGCGCAGCTTGGATCTGGTTGTGGTGGTTGTCATTGTCTGCGCCGCAGGGCTGGCATTTATTGTGCTGTATAACCTGACCAATATTAATATTACGGAGCGGATCCGTGAGATTGCAACAATCAAGGTTTTGGGATTTCATAAAAGGGAGACTTCTTCCTATGTGTTCCGCGAGAATATGGTGCTGGCGGCAATGGGAATCGCTGTGGGGCTTCCCCTTGGGCGTCTGCTGCATCTGTTTGTTATGAGCGAGATTAATATTGATACGATTGCCTTTGATATCCGAGTGCGTCCTATGAGCTACCTCTACAGTATTCTGCTGACATATCTGTTTGCCTGGACGGTAAACTTAATGATGGGAGGGAAACTGGAGAAGATCAGCATGACGGAGTCCCTAAAGAGTGTGGATTGACGGGACAGCTGCCGTTCACTCGCTGCCGCCGCGGGAGTCTGCCATAAGCATTTGGATTATTAAAACGGTTAGCGGACCGGCAATACACGTTTATAGTGCCGATAAGACAGGTTTGAAGACCTTTACGGCATCTAATGATTGGAGATGATTTTTAAAGTATGATTCATAAAGTTGACGGAAACAATTACCCTGTATATACAAAGCAGAAAAGTATAGACATACCCGATACAGGTGAAAAATTCAATCTGGGATCCGACCGGAATTCCTCGCCGTCGGAGACAAAAACCCAGAGGGAGAAGGAAGCTGCCGATAAGGGAAAACAGCAGGCGGAACGAAGCGGTGTCAGGCTGGAGCTTTCCGGCAATGGCCGGATGGCGGACGCAGGCAGGCAGAAGCAGCAGGAAGCGGCGAAAGCACAGGCTTCTGCGGAACAGCAGCCCTTGTTTGAAACGATACGCACATTTGTCATGTCCATTGTCACGGCGGTGCAGGAGTTTTTCAGTAAAATATGGAATGACCAGCCTCCGGCGGGAGCCACGCAGGAGGCTGCGGAGGGGATTGGAGCAGAGGCTGCGGAAATAGTTGACGCCGTGGAGGTCATGGATGCCGCGGAAGGCGCCGATACCCCGGAAGCAGCTGGCACTGCGGAAAATACCGGTCTCTTGGAAGCGGCTGGCGCTGCGGAAATAATTGACACATCGGACATAGCAGACGTGGCGGAAAGCCTCGGTTTCGGGAAAAAGGCGGAAGCTTCCAAAAGCACGGCATCCATGGAATATATAGATAACTCGGATGGGGATATTTTGGACCCCGTTCAGGAGGAGGAACGCCGGAACCGCAAGATCAGGCAGTCCCTTCAAGACGGGGATATGGAACAGGTCATCAGCCTTTTGACGGAAAACGGAAAAAGAACCATCGCCAAGAATTCCACTCTTTTGACCAGCTATGACAAGCACGGCAGGGTGGTGGAACTCAATGCCTCGGACCGGGAGCGGGCGCTTCATGGGGATAAGAATTCATGGAAATTGTGATACATTACGTCGTCGGGGAACACATAATTAAGATTGCGAAATGAAAGGACAGAGTGCTTTTGGAAATGCGGCAGTATGATTTCCAAGAGCACTCTGAATATGGATTAAGGGAAAATGCAGGAGATTTTATTATTGGAAGACGATGAAGCACTGAACCGGGGTATTACCCTGACTTTGCAGAAAGCAGGATATCAAGTGACGCCCGCATTTACGTTGTCGGAGGCGGAAGCTTGCTTTTCCCGAAATGCTTATGCCCTTGTGATCAGTGACATAACGCTGCCGGACGGCTCGGGGCTTGACTTCGGCAGAAGAGTTCGTGAGGCAGGGAGCACCTATTTGATCTATCTGACTGCGCTGGATTCGGAAGCGGATATGGTAAACGGATACGATACGGGGGCGGACGATTATATCGCAAAACCTTTTTCGCTCATGGTACTGGTTTCGAAGGTGAACGCTTTGATGAAACGTTTGAACGGTTCTGCAAACGGCGCTTCTGCGGATTTTAAGAATCTGATGATTTCCGGGGATATACAGATAAATTGTCAGGAAATGAAGGCTTGTAAAGACGGTAAGGAATTGCCGCTGAGCAAAAAAGAGCTGCAGCTTCTTGTATATTTGTGGGAAAATGCGGGGCGGATCCTTTCCAAGGAGAAGATTTTGGATCATATCTGGGATGTGGACGGGCAATTTGTGGATGAAAATACCGTCACCGTAAATATCAGCAGGTTAAAGAATAAACTGGGGACAGATGAAATATCCAATGTAAGAGGGCTGGGATATCTATGGACGGGAAACGTTACAAGAACCTGAAAAAATACTTTTGTATATACATCGCTTTTTCCTTGCTGTTTACCGCCGTATTGTATGCGCAGGCCAGCTATGGGAGAACCTTGGAGCACCGGAGAATGCTTACGCTTATGGCGGCGCATCCGGAATGGGAGGCCGAGCTGATAGCTCTCTGGAACAAGCCCGCCGATGAGGGCGGGGATCAGAAAACGGGCACGGAAGGGCTTGAAATTGCTGTCCGGACAGCAGAGGAAAAATACGGATATGATTTACATAAGGTGGCGCCGGAAAGGCAGTTCTATTTCTTTTGGGGATTGGGAATGGTTTTTGGCGGAATACTGGCTTTGGGGCTGATGCAGTGGGAGCGGTACAGGAGGCGGAAGGGTCTTGACTTTGACGAGACATATGGGAAGGTATGTGAGTGTCTGGAACAGTTCCGGGGAGGGAATTTCCGACAGCCCATAGAGTATGACGATAGATCAGAAGAGTGGATGAATCTGTGGGAGAACCTGCGGGAATTGGGAATCTATTTTGAGGGCTTGAAAGAGCGCCTCAAGGAGGAGGAAGAGAGCACAAAAGCACTGATTACAGATATCTCCCATCAATTGAAAACGCCTTTGGCTTCCCTGCGGATGAGCCATGAACTGGTCACTGCCGACCATGTGACGGAGGAAGAGAGAGAGGAGTTCCAGAGACAGGAAGCAAAAGAAATCGAAAAGCTGGAAATGCTTCTTGCCGAATTGGTGAATTTGTCGCGGCTGGAAAAGCGCATGATACAGATTAAGCCTATTCCGGCAAGTCTGAAGGAAACCATTACCGATGCGGTCAGTCAGGTTTATATGAAAGCCAGAAAGAAAGAGATAGAAATCCAAGTAAAAATGGATGGGGACATGGAAATCTGCCATGACAGAAAGTGGACTGCGGAAGCCATTACCAATGTGTTGGATAACGCAGTGAAATATTCCGGCCGGAATACGATGATTACTGTGTGTGTGCAGCATTTGGTAAATTATGTGCTTATCGAGGTGGAGGATGAGGGATTTGGAATCAGTACGGAGGAGCTGGTGAAAATATACCAAAGGTTTTACCGTGGGGATGAGGCCAGAGAGAAGGTAAAAGAGGGCTCCGGTGTGGGACTTTATCTGGCACGGATGATCTTGGAGCAGCAAGGCGGAACCATATCCGCCAAACGCAGGCCGAAACAAGGAACCGTATTTAAAATCACATTGCCGGGGTGAGGACATGTTTCGGAGAATACAGCCTGCCTTTGTCTATCGGAGACATGGCATGGAATGGTCAAGGTTAAAATAGGTATGGAATCTTTGCGGGGAACCCTTACAAAACTGTTATGGTTTTTGTAAGGGTTTTGTAATTCGGAGATGCTATTGTAATGATCAGAAAATGTAATTGACCGGATTTACGATTGATCTGATACCTTGCCTTGCTGCCTGCGGAAAGGCGGCCGGCTGATAGGTGAGTGGAATTTTCGGAAGCGGTTACGGCAGTTACGGAAAAATAAGGAGGCAGAATATGAATAAAGAGACAGCCATTATTCTGGAATTAGATAATTTGGTAAAATACTACGGAAGCGGAGACAATCTGGTCCGGGCGGTGGACCATACCAGCCTGCAGATCGAGAGAGGGAAGTTCACGGCCATTGTGGGACGTTCCGGTTCCGGAAAATCTACACTGCTGCATTTGATCGGGGGACTGGACAGACCGGACGAGGGACGCGTGCTTATCGAAGGAAAGGACATTTTTTCTTTAAAAGGCGACCGGCTGGCGCAGTTTAGGCGCAAGAAAATCGGTTTTATCTTTCAGGACTATAATCTGATTCCCGCTTTGAACGTATGGGAAAATGTCGTTCTGCCGCTGGGGCTGGACAATCGGAAGGTCAACAGGCAGGAGGTGGAACAGATTTTGAAAAAAATAGGCATCGAAGATAAAAAGTCGGCCATGCCCAATGTATTGTCCGGAGGACAGAAGCAGAGGACAGCCATCGCCAGAGCGCTTGTGACAAAACCGGCTATCATATTGGCCGACGAACCTACCGGGAATCTGGACTCCCAGACGGAACTGGAAGTGATAAGCCTGTTAAAAAAGTGCGTTCAGGATTTCGGCCAGACCCTTGTGATGATTACCCATGACGAAACCATAGCGCAGATGGCGGATAGGATCATTGCAATAGAAGACGGAAGGGCCGTAAATTAGGAGGATAGCCATGACAATGACGACAACTGTAGCATTAGAAAATATGAAATATCATAAGAGTAAAAATATATTGACGGGGATTGCCATTCTTTTGACTACGTTCCTTCTTTTGGTCATTCCCACGGTAGGATATGGCATAATAGAAGCGCAGAATGCGGCAGTGAATAAGACATATCCCACATGGCATGTACTTTTCAGGGAAGTGGATAAGGATACTGTGGAAAAGCTGGCGGCACATCATGATATTGAGGTATGGGGGCTGCGCAGTGACGCAGGTATGATGTATCTGGAAGATGCCGATGTGTCTATGATCAGCGTAGACGAAAAAGGGGCGGAGCTGTACAGAATAGAATTGATTAGCGGAAACCTTCCGGAGCAGGAGGACGAGATTGTTGTCTCTGAAGGGATATTGGAAGCATTGGGGCAGCAAGGGACTATCGGCAGCCGTATCACCGTCCCTTATCAGATTATACGGGACGGAAGCCTTGATTATGTACAAGAGAGGGAATTTAGAATCTGCGGTTTTCTGGGAGATAATGAAACCGCCATAGCGCAACAGACCTTTGTGGCGCTGGTATCGGAGGACTTTATTATAAGTGAGGTGACGGAAGAGAAGATAACATACCGTTTCCTTTTCCAAGTAAATGATACAGGCCAATTCACCACGGACGGTATGGAGGATGTTATCAAAAGGATAGCGGAGCAGTTTGGTATCCCGCAAAATATGATTAACATTAACCAAGATTATTTGGGCGCCAATTATGTGGATCCGGCAGTCATCCCCGCCATCGCCGCCATTATGCTGGTGGTGGTTCTGGCAAGCATCCTTACGATTTACAGTATTTATTATGTGTCCATGAATCAGAGGATACCGGAGTTCGGGCGACTGAAAGCCATGGGCGCCACAAAACGGCAGATACGGCAGATTGTGCTCCGGGAAGGGCTCTGGGTTGCCGCCGGGGCGATTCCCGTTGGCCTGTTGCTGGGTACGGCAGTATCGAAGGCACTGTTGATAAAGACGACGGACTTTGCCATGGAAGAAAATGAATTTCTGCAGGTTCTGCAGGAAGTTGTGAAAACGGGGGAAGCGCCCCTGTACCGTTGGCAGATTTATCTGTTGACCATAGCAGTGACATTGTGCAGCGTTTACCTTTCCCTTGTGAAGCTTATGAATATGGCGGCAAGGGTTTCGGAAGTGGAAGCCATGCGGTTTCACGATTCCGGGACTAAGGGGAGAAATAAGAGAAAAGGGTATGAGTACCTGACAGTGGGCCGTCTCGCCATAAGAAATCTGTCGGGAAATAAAAAGAAGAGCGGAATTACCGTTTTTTCCATGGCGGTTACAGGAGTGTTATTGATGGTGGTATCCACGGTGATTTCTTGTGCCAATCCCAGAGAAAGCACCAACAGTTCTATAGTGGGACAGTATGAAATCTCTCCTGTCATTGATAATTATAACAAGGAGCATCCGGAGCGGAAGTGGACAAATATCCAACAGGATAATCCTTTGGACGAGACGTTAAGGACACAGATGGAAAGCCTTCACGGTGTGGTTCGAGTGGATGCTTTTACCAAGGTTTATGTAACCGGGGAAGTCTTTGAAGAATATCAGGGCATCAGCGGAATACCGGAGGAATATGCGGGAGAAATTGAAAACGGGATTATAGAGGGCAGCGTCACCTATGAGGAATTAAAGTCCGGTGATAAAATGATTGTAGAAAGCACGTTGCTGCATTGGTATCCCGAGCTGGAGGTAGGGAGTACATTGAACGTAACCGTTTATGACGGGCTTCGCACCTATGAAAAGGAGTTTGAGATTGCGGCAATCGGCGATTACAGGAATGGTTTGACCAATTATAATTATCTGATTATGGCGAAGGAGGCAGCAGACCGGCTGTGCGAAAATAACTCTACCGGATATTTCCATGTCATTGCCAATGAGGATTATGACCCGGAACTGGAAAGAGCATTAAAAGAGCTTGTGGGATCCTCCGGAAGGCTGGAGATGAATACATGGAAGGCGGAGTATGAAATGTGGAAAACCACCATGGCTCTTATCAGTGGAGCGTGTTATGCATTTCTTGGGATTCTGGCCGTCATTAGTGTGATGAACTTAATCAATACCATGATTAACAGCGTCCACATGCGTAAAAAAGAGCTGGGCGTGATTCAGGCGATTGGGATGTCCGACAGGCAGCTCGCTAAGATGCTTCAGATGGAAGGGCTTTTCTATACTTTCAGCACATTGGCTGTAGCCATAGGCTTAGGGAGCCTTTTGGGTTATCCGCTTTTCCTGTATGCGAAGAATACCGGTATGTTTGAGGTTTCAACCTACCATTACCCGTGGGCAGCAGCTCTCATAATATCCGTGACGCTGCTTCTGGTTCAGGTCGGGCTGGCGCTGGGAATCGCGAAATCCGTAAAGAAAGACCCGCTGATTGAGCGGATCCGATTTAATGACTAAAAAATAAAGGGCACCGAAATGTTATTTATGGCAAAACAACGCTTTTTAATGCTTTTTGACATGTGGTTGGTAATATTTTGAAATATATCAGGTTATGTAGAAAGGTGTGGAAAATAGTGCATTTATGCGGTACAATATAAGAAATTAATCTTATAGGAGGGTTAGTGTTATGGCAATGACACAATGTCCTGAATGTGGACAAGAAATATCAGATAAGGCAAAGAAATGTATTCATTGTGGGAAAGTTTTGATTGAGGATGTTTTACCCAAAAAATTTTGCAGTGATTGTGGTAAAGAAATAGCCATTGATGCAAAGGAGTGTCCCTATTGTGGTTGCCCTGTTGAGGACGATAAAGGGGAAAGTGTTTCTAAGCCGGAAAATGGTAATAAAAAGATTATTAAAAAGCTTGTTGTTCCAATAATGGTACTTGTAGTGATTGTAATCATTGCAGCGCTTGTCATAAATTTTGCCGGTTCAACTTTAAATGAAGATGAGCAATTAGCGTACCAAAATGCGGTAGAAATGCAGAGTATGATGAGGGATCCAGATTCATTTAGGTTATATGATGAAATGCTTTTGCTAAAACATCTTGATGACGATGGAAATATTGATTATATTTATACCATATTTAAATATGGCGGCGCAAATGGATATGGTGCGATTACAACAGATGAAGCAATTTTTAAAGATGGTGAATATATAATGGATTATGCTGATGAACCAGATGAAGATGATCGGAATTATATGGAGCAATTATTGGTACAAGCAGATTTGGCTCTTTACATGTTATCTGGCGGCGGAGATGATTGGGAAATGGTTTACATTGACATTGAAAAAATAAAAACGAAAATGGGACTTGAATAATGTACTGTTCAAAATGTGGAAAACAAGTTTCTGATGAAGCTACATATTGCCAATATTGTGGCAACCGACTTTTTGAGGAAAAAAAAGGTATTGATTCACAAAGTAAGGTAATAAAACAATCTCAAAAAAGCGAAATTAGTCGGTATAAAAAATATTTGATTATAGGGATTGTAATTGTTTTGCTTGTAGCTTATATTTTTGGGGTCAGATGTAAGTCGGGTTTTTGCCTTTTTCCCGGTACTTTCCGCGGCGAGTATTGTATTGTTCATACATGTGGTATACAGGGATGCTATAATAAAGCAGTTAAAGAGAAGACCTTTTGTTATACTCATATGCCGTCCGCCTCAACAGATTATAATTATATACCGGAAAAAGCAGAAGATGTTATTGATTTTTCAGACATAAATATCAGTTCAAACAGTTCCTATACCATATGTACGGCAACAGTTACTAATAATGGAATGAGAACATATATGTTTGTTGAGGTAAAGGGAAAATTTAAAGATTCATCCGGAACTGTTATTGATACAGACTGGACTTATGCAGTAGGTTCGGAAGGTTTGGCACCGAATGAATCGGTTTCAATAAGGTTGTCTGTAAAAAAGGATTTCAATATATCCACATGTGATTTGGAAATAATAGATTATGATAGAAAATAGAGATAAAAAGGGTTACGGTTATCTGGAAGACTGTCAGGCCTATTTTATGACTCTCGACATTATTAAAATTTATACTGCCAGCAAAATTGTTTAGAGGATTGCAGGCGAAACAATACAAAAAGGCACCCGTTCATTTTAAATTAAGTGGACGGGTGTACTTTCTTGAAACTTAAATTAAACTCCCGTGCAGCCAACTGTATCGCCATGGATAAAAATGTGGAGGTTTAGTTGATGCGCCAAAATGAGCAAAGGAAGCTTATTTTGGCACATTAAATGGTGCAGGCAGAAATTTAGAAAAAGCATTGCCAGACATTGCTTGAAAGGGGAGCTTCGGGACGAGACAATGGGCGTATTCTTTCTTGTAACAGATGCTTCTGGAATTTAATTCGTATTGGCGTTCTTCCGTACATTTTGCCTCAGGCGTAT
>Ga0137308_101881_pt1 | contig 17177 bp, 22 predicted proteins | sample Inofrocosms_June_FD_97181 | JGI IMG/M metagenome (GOLD analysis project Ga0137308, IMG submission 97181) | Mouse cecal microbial communities from Vienna, Austria - N-Acetylneuraminic and N-Acetylglucosamine D2O microcosms_June | ecosystem: Host-associated > Mammals > Digestive system > Large... | reverse complement strand
GACGCAAGTAGTATTCTAGCATCATTGTTCGTCAGTGTCAACCATAATTTTCATTTTTTCACGTAAAATTATTTCCGCCATATTTAAGTCTTCCGGCGTGGTTATTTTCAAGTTTGTATAATCTCCCATCACCATTTTCACTTTGGCCAGACCACTCATTTCTACCACCATGGCATCATCTGTAAAGGCTTCACTTTTTTTATCCCCAGCCATCTCCTGAGCTTTGCAGATCAATGGATAAGAAAAACACTGGGGCGTCTGCACCAGCCAGGTCCTTTTTCTATCCGGTGTTTTTGCTGCAAATCCATCCTCATCGAGAAGTTTCACCGTATCTTTTGCCGGAACACCGACTACGCAAGCCTGATATTGACGCACTGCCTCCATAGCTCTCATCAGAATTTCTTTCGTCACAAAAGGCCTGGCGCCATCATGAATAAATACATAATCTGTATTGCTGCAGTGTTTCAGTCCTTCGTTTACAGAATCTCTTCGTTCTTTTCCACCTGGAACGACCTTTCTCACCTTGGTCAATCCATATTTTTCCACAATTTCTTTTCTACAGAATTCCATTCCTTCCAATGAAGTTACCAAGATAATATCGTCTATTATAAAACTTTCCTGGAAACAGGCAAGGGAATAATATAAAACCGGTTTTCCCCCGCCGATTTCCAGGAACTGTTTTTGCACCTTAGTGCCCATGCGCCTGCCCTGGCCTGCCGCCACCACAACCGCCGTACATTTTTCTGTTTTTCCAGCTGTCACTAGTCTTCCCCCAATTTCAAATTCGGCACTGCGTTCAAATCCCATCCGTGCCGTGTGCCATTTCTATATTCATAATAAGCAGCCACTCCAATCATAGCCGCATTATCTGTACAATATACAGGTGATGGGTAATATAATGTAAGTCCCCTTTTTTCACACGCCTGTTTCATTGCTTTTCTCAGACACTGATTCGCAGCTACACCGCCAGCCACAGCCACCCGGTCCATATGGAATTCCTCTGCTGCACGTATGGTATGGTCTGTGAGCACGGATACCACAGACTGTTGGAAAGAAGCCGCAAGATCTGCCTTTTCTATCTCTTTTCCCTGCATCTTATGGTGGTTCAAATAGTTCAAAACTGCTGATTTCACACCGCTGAAGCTGAAATCATAAGGTGCACCATCTATTCTTGCTCTGGGAAATGTAATCGCCTGGGGGTTCCCTTCCCTGGCCAGCTTATCAATCTCCGGCCCTCCCGGGTAGGGCAGTCCGATGGCACGGGCCACCTTATCAAAAGCTTCTCCCGCCGCATCATCCCTGGTGCTGCCTAAAATCCGCAGCTTTCTGTAATCTTCCACAATTGCCAGCTGTGTATGCCCCCCGGAGACCACCAGACATAAAAATGGCGGTTCCAATTCCGGATGCTCGATATAGTTAGCCGAAATATGGCCTTCGATATGATGTACGCCCACCAAAGGAAGGCCCCGGGCATAGCTGATGGCCTTGGCCTCCGCCACTCCCACCAGCAGTGCGCCTACCAGTCCAGGCCCATATGTGACTCCCACTGCATCTATATCTTCTAATTTAATGTCTGCATCATCCAGTGCCTGCTGGATTACCTGATTGATCCTTTCGATATGCTTTCTGGACGCAATTTCCGGTACAACACCGCCATAAAGCCTATGCAGGTCAATCTGTGATGAGATTACATTTGACAACACCTGTCGGCCATCTTCCACTACCGCAGCTGCTGTCTCGTCACAGGAACTCTCTATTGCCAATATCTTCATTTCTTTTCTTCCTCGTCTTCAAATACCAACTCTACGCTTTTCCCATCCTTTCCCGGGAAACAATTGGGGAAAATCTTCCGTGTTTCCGGAATATATTCTTCCGGGCGCACCAGCGACGGACTGTAATGGGTCAGCCACAATTCTTTCACTCCGGCTTTTTTCGCCAGAAAAGCTGCCTCTTTAAATGTCATGTGCTTATATTCTTTTGCTTTCGCCTCTTTATCCGGCTCCCCATACATCCCCTCACAGATAAACAGGTCTGAACCTGATGCATACTCTTCAATAGCTCTGACAGGACGTGTATCAGTAGTATAAGCCAGCTTGATTCCCTTCCTCTCTGGTCCCAGCACCATCTCCGGACGAAAGACTCCCTGCTGAGTCTCTATTACCTGGCCTTTCTGTAAACGATTCCAGTATTGTATGGGAATCCCACATTTTTGGGCCTGTTCTACAGAAAATTTCCCCTGCCGTTTCAACTGCAGGGTGTACCCATAACAGAGAACATTGTGGTTCACACGAAAGGCTGTGATATAATATCCATTAATTTCAAATTCCTGCACATTGCTGGTAATCTCACGATATTCTATGGGAAAGGGCAGTTCCGGAGCAATCACCCTGAGAGCCGATACCACCCGTTCCAGGCCTTTTGGCCCAATTAAAATCAGCGGCTCGGTACGCTCTGCATTTCCCATGGTGAGTAAGAGTCCAGGCAGTCCGCTGATGTGATCACCATGGTAATGAGTAAAACAGATCACATCAATAGGTTTAAAGCTCCACCCCTTTTCCTTAATGGCTACCTGTGTGCCTTCCCCGCAGTCGATTAACAGGCTGCTCCCATTATAACGTGTCATCAATGCTGTCAGCCATCGCCTCGGCAGTGGCATCATGCCGCCTGTGCCCAGCAAACATACATCCAACATGTTCCCTGCCTCCTTCCAGAACAGCCGGACCGGCCGATACAGCCGCCCGCTAAACCAATTCTATACTTTCCTGTGTCATTACCGGCTCTGAAAAACCGGCAATCCACTCATCATAACAATCTTCGCAGATATCAAATGTATGTCTGATACCATCTTTCTGTGAAAAGTACCCCCAATGCTTGTCCACATGCAGCCACTCCTCCTGGGGTACCCCTTTTGTTACAGACAGCCTTTTTCCACACTTATTACAGATTATTTCCACTAATTCTGTTGTGTTTTCCTGATTATAAATTCTCATCTGTATCCTCCCTGTGTGCCGACGCCTGCCTGAAACTGCCCTGCCGGCACTTTCTTTTGCATGTTTGGATTTGCATCTGCGCTCATTATACGACAAGAATCACAAAATTCCTAGTGGAAACACTTAGAACTTATGTCAACTTCTGCGCATGGTAATCCCATCTTCTCTGGGATGCTCATAATAATCTTTCCGAATACCTGTCTGCTGAAAACCAAAGCTTCTATATAAATGGACTGCTGCCCGGTTACTGGCCCGCACTTCCAGATAGATGGAGGAAACCCCTTTTTCACCGGCTTTCCGAATCAGGGCATCCAAAAGTTTTGTTCCAATCCCCTGGCCCTGTCTTTCTGGCATCACACCGATTTTAACAATATCCCCTTCATCCAATGCCATTAAAATACCGCAAAATCCCAAAATGCTCTCCTTTTCCTCCGCCACCAGAAATAGAGCATCCTGGCGCAGTAAGAAACTGAAAAGGCCGTTTTCACTCCATGGCACTGAGAACAGCGCCTGCTCTATGGACATCACCTGCTCCATATCAGTTACTTCCATTTCACGGATTTTCATGAAGAACCCTCTTTCTGTGCCAGTCTCTCCTGGCGTTCCCTCTCTGCCTGAGACATTCTCAGATACTCCGGTCTGTGCTCAGCTGCCGTCTGTACCCGCCCCTCTTTCAAATATTCCATAGCCAGCGCGGCCACTGCTGATGCCCTCTGACGATTTAAATGGGCAGGTGCATACTCAGCCGGCACCTGTATGTTCTGATCAATCACTTCCCGGTACACAGAAATCCCATCCCCGGTAAATATCACCGGACATTTCAGAGCGTTCAGTTTCTCAATGACTTGATAAATATCTGCTGCCATCTGGTCTTCCAATATCTCCAAATGTCCGTTTTTAAACCCATAAATTCCTGTATATACCTGATTTCTTCGGGCGTCCATAATGGGACAGACCACTCCGCCGGCTCCGAAAAGATTGTAAGCCATTGCCTGGGTGGTGGGCACGCCGATAATGGGTTTATCCAGCGCCAGCCCCAGTCCCTTTGCCGTAGCCGAGCCAATCCGCAGTCCGGTAAATGACCCTGGACCGGATGCCACTGCTATGGCATCAATCGTATCCAGTTTTAACTGAACCATCTGCACTGCCGCATCCAGCATAGGAAGCAATGTCTGGGAATGAGTCTTCTTATAATTTACGGTATATTCTGCCAGCATATTCTCATCCTCCACCACCGCCACAGAAGCAGCCATGCCGGAGCTGTCTAATGCCAGTATTTTCATAAGCCCCTCCTTTCCAAGACAATACATGACACACTAAATCATATCTGAGCATCCCTCAACGGTGATTACCCGGTAATCGTAATTATCTTTTGTCAAATCTTTCTCAATTTTCACGGAAATCCGCTCCCTGGGCAGGATTTCCTCTATCAGCTCCGCCCATTCCACCAGGCAGACCCCCTGTCCGTAGAAACAATCCTCGCAGCCGATCTCTTCCATTTCTTCCACATCTGCGATTCGATATACATCAAAATGATAAAAGGGAAGACGGCCGCCCTCGTACTGGCGGAGAATGGTAAACGTAGGGCTGCAGACAGGTTCAGAGATTCCCAGCCCGGCAGCCATTCCCTGTGCAAATACAGTCTTTCCCACTCCCAGCCCGCCTGTCAGCGTAAAAACCTGCCCTGGCCTGGCAGACTGCCCCAGTTTTTCTCCCAGTGCAAATGTCTCCTGGGCACATTTTGTACAACATTTCATAACGGCTGATACTCCTTTTTAATTTTTCTATTATAGCACACTTAGATGACCAGTACAATGGCCGGGTATTTCAAAAGTTATGTTAAATCCTCCAATTTTATTGACAAAAAATATCATTACTGGTAAAATAAAAGAGGTTCAGTAAATTGCTGATTCTCCGCCCATATACATAAAAGAAAAGTTTGGGCAGAGAAAGGGAAGCAAGTGAAAATCTTGCACGGTCACGCCGCTGTGAAGGTATGGGTTTATCCAAAATGAAAGCCACTGGGCAACTGGGAAGGCAGGGCAAACCCCGTATATTACAGAGCAGTTTTATCTCTGCGTCAAAATACCTGAGTCAGAATACCTGCCATCTTATATGGTTATGAGTACTGGTTTTCAATGGTACTCAACACGCACTAGGTTACGAACGATGGCCTGTGGCGTTTCATGCGCTTTCAACTGCCCACCTTCGACCTGTGCGGCAGTTTTTTTGTTTCCGGAGTGTTTTGCCGCTCCCATTATAATTAAGGAGGTACTCTTATGTCAAAGAAACAAAGAAAAATCGTAGCCGCCTGCGCCATCCTGGCTTTCAGCCTGGGAATTACCTCTACCGCTCACGCCATGCATATCATGGAGGGCTATCTTCCGGCGGGGTTCTGCATTGCCTGGGGTGTATTGTGCATTCCTTTCCTTGCTGCAGGTTCTTTCTCCATGCGGAACAAACTGCAGGAAAACCGCAGGTCGCTGACGATTCTCGCTATGTGCGGGGCATTTATTTTCGTAATTTCTTCTTTAAAAATCCCCTCCCTCACCGGAAGCTGTTCTCATATGACAGGTACCGGACTGGGCGCAATTTTATTCAGCCCATCGGCTGTAAGTATTTTGGGATTGATTGTTCTGATTTTCCAGGCAGTCCTTCTGGCTCACGGAGGGCTTACCACTTTAGGAGCCAATACTTTTTCTATGGCCATTGCCGGTCCATTCCTGGCTTTCGGCGTATATAAGCTCTGTCAGAAACTAAAAATAAACCGCAAAGCCGGCATTTTCCTGGCCGCCATGATGGGAGACCTGTTCACTTACTGTGTCACCAGCGTCCAGCTTGCTATGGCTTACCCATCCGAATCCGGAGGGATTGCGGCTTCTGTTGTGAAATTCCTGGGAGTTTTCGCCCCTACTCAGCTGCCACTGGCTGTCAGCGAAGGAATTCTGACTGTGCTAATTGTGATTGGTCTGGAAACCTATGCAATGCCCGAGTTAAAATCAGTGGGCTTTATCAAAGAACAGGAGGTTCGTTAATATGGAAACAGTAAAAACCCGAAAAAATACAGCAACCGTTGCAATCCTTCTCGCCCTGGTGGTTCTTTTGGCCATTGTACCTCTGTTCATGAGAAAGGGCGCCGAATTCGGCGGTTCTGACGATGCAGGAAGTGTCATGGTGGAAGAAATATCCGGAGAAGCTTACACACCCTGGTTCACTCCTATACTGGAATCCATGCTGGGAGGAGAACTGCCGGGCGAAGTAGAAAGTCTGATCTTTTGTCTGCAGACAGGTATTGGCGTGGGTGTGCTGGCTTTCTTTATGGGCCGTTTTGTAGAACGCAGAAAACAGGAAAATATGCGCAATGCTTACCATTGACAAACTCTGTTATTATTCCAGGCTCCGGTACGTGAACGCCATGGAAAAATTTACATATACCGTGCTGACCCTCGTTTTCTGTGTGGCCAGCCGGTCTCTGTTAATGGCAGTCTTAGTATTGGCGGTAAACGGGATTCTGACTGTGAAAAAGGGCGGAATCCCATTTTCTCAGTATTGGCATTATCTGATGATTCCCCTTGCCTTTCTGATCATCAGCACTCTGGCAGTAATCGTCAACATTTCCCACACCCCTTTAAATGCATTTGCATTTCCAGTGGGAAGTTATTATCTCACTGGCAGCTATGCCTCTTTGCACCGGGGTGTGCAGATGATTCTCACCGCTCTGTCCAGTGTTTCCTGTCTGTATTTTCTATCTTTCAACACTCCCATGACCGATATTCTATCTGTGTTGAAAAAACTGCACTGCCCAGATCTGCTGGCCGAACTGATGCTTCTGATTTACCGGTACATCTTCCTGCTGCTTGAGATATCTTCTGCTATATCCATATCCCAGGACTCCCGCTTGGGAAACCGTAATTTCAGAACTTCCTTAAAATCATTTGGCGCCATGGCCTCTGTACTTCTCATACGGGCCATGGCCAAGTCCGGCGCCCTGTATGATTCCATGGAAGCCCGCTGCTACGACGGCAGACTGAAAGTATTGGACGAGCAGTACCCGCCAAAGTCCAGGGAAATTATCTGGATCATCCTTTTTGAAAGCCTGCTGCTGATTTATACTGTGATTAAAACGTTAATCCTTACAGGCTGAACCACATCACAATTGGAGCAAATAAAAATGAATGAAACCCCGATTTTAAAAGCTGAAAATCTGCATTTCTCCTATGACAATGGAGACAGCCACTCTTTAAACGGCCTTTCCCTGGAAATTTTCCGGGGCAGGAAAATAGCCTTTATGGGTGCAAACGGTTCCGGAAAATCTACTTTCTTTCTATGCTGTAATGGTATTCACAAACCGAAACAGGGTACTTTGTACTACTGTGGAAAGCCTTATGACTACTCACGGAAAGGCTTGCTGGAGTTGAGAAGTAAGGTGGGGATTATTTTCCAGGACCCTGACAGCCAGCTGTTCTCAGCCAGTGTCTATCAGGAGATATCTTTCGGAATCCTCAATCTGGGGGTGGACCTAGAGACAGCCCAAAAAGAGGTGGAACAGGTCATTGAACATCTGGAGATTACTCCTTTCCGCCACAAACCCACCCATGCCCTGAGCGGGGGGCAGAAAAAACAGGTATCCATTGCAGATATCCTGGTGATGCATCCGGAGATTATTATCCTGGACGAGCCAGCAGCAGCCCTGGACCCCAAGCACACCATTATGGTGAACAACATTGTCAACCAGCTGACCCAGGACGGAATCACGGTCCTCATGTCCACCCATGACGTAAATTATGCCCTGGAGTGGGCCGATGAGATTGTGCTTCTTCATAACGGACAGGTTCTGATGCAGGGAAGCCCGCTGGAAGTATTTATGAACAAGCCTGTGCTGGAACAGACGAATCTTGCTCAGCCTGCAGTGCTGTCTCTGTTTGAGAGTCTCTGTAAGAAAGGGATTCTGGATTCCTCCCTGCCGTTGCCCAGGAATCTGGATATGCTGGAGAATTATATTGAGAATATGTCTTAGAGACAAAGATGGTATCGTTCCTCCTGGCCGGAACGTATACTTTCCGGTGAAAACCAGGCAGACACTTCTCTGGGATGGAATCTAATCCTTGTCAACAGTGAATATTATATTCCGGAGGATTATGTGACAGAACTTACAGAATTGTCAAACGGGGAAAAGTTTGAAATGACCGTCTTGAGGAAAATCCTCTGAAATTCCCCGTTCGCGGGGATGCATAAAGGTCAAAATTTATTACCAAAAATACGGTAAATGGTGCAGCCCTTGACATTATTTCGGCATACCGATATAATCATAACAGAGAGGATGTGACCGGAATGATAATCGAGAGACTGTTGAAAAAACGAAACATGACCAAATACAGATTAGCCACAGATGCAGGAATTCCCCACGCTACACTGAACGATATATGCAGCGGTAAAACCAAGCTGGAAAAATGCTCCGCCGAAACGGTGTATAAGCTGGCAAAGTCGCTTGGTGTGTCAATGGAGATGCTAACCGCTGAAGGAATCCATCAGACACAGAAGGAACGCTCCTACGAATACGGCCTGCCCGCCTATTTACAGCATGATTTGGATGCTTACAAAGAAGGTCTGAAAAACAAATCGCCGTTGCTTGACTGTCTATGGGGAGAATTGTCTGGCAGCATCAATCTTGCGGAAATCAACGACGGCGCAATCACAAAGGAACACGCCGATTATCTGAGAACAAAATATCTTTAAGGGACAGAGGAAAAATGGCTGAAACAATCGACTTTACAGGCTGCCGGACAGTACTCGGCAAAGCATATAACGGCGCATGAAACCTTACTCGGAACTTTTAAGACCGGGGGCAAGGAGAAAATTGTCTGCGCCTGCAAGGATTTCACAGCAGCCGGAAAGAGGTTCTTCGATTTCTGTTCCATTAAGAATACGATTCTGGAATCGGATTCAAACGGTACGAGAACGGAGCTTGAGGATATTCTTGATACCATCAGAAAACAGCAGTATGTATCGCCGGAAGCTCTGGAGAGACACTTTTGGAATGTGTTCGCTACAGACGCACTGCATTCCAGAATCTATCAATATCCCACCTCAGTCATTAAGCAGAATAACAGAAAAATCAATTACCGTGATTTTTTAATGACAGGAGAATATGATGGCTGCAATGAGGCTGTAAAGCGGATTGTACCTCGGATTAATATGGATAAAATAGGTGCGTTTATCGACGAAGTACCGTATTTATCCGAGCTGCAAAGAAAGTTTTACAAGCATTATATCAAGGCAAGGTACGATCTGATTCTCGTTCCGGCTTTTGACTTGGCAGTAAATCTCGAACCGGGGAAAACCAATCCCATAATTGGGATATAACGACAAAATACTGAAGCAAAAAGGACACGCTCTTGAAGAAAAATACTATTGCAAGAACAATGATTCCCTGTTATACTCAAGTAATTGGCATTAGGGGACAGTCCCCAGCCATAAAATAAATGACAGAAAGGGGAATGCTGTTTGAAGAACAACAGATGTGCTATTGTGTCAAGCCGGGAGGCTTGCATACAATAACCCGGCAAACCTCCCGGAAGACTCATTTAGAAAGACTTTCAGGAGGAAAAAACAATGAACCGTGAAAATAAACGGAAAAAATATGAAAAAAATTATTATAAAACCCATGCCTGTAATGATATCTTCACCTGCAGAGTCTGCGGTCGGATGGTCGTTCCCGGGGGCGCGGGAACGAATCACCGAAACCACTGCCCAAATTGTCTGAGCAGCCTTCATGTGGATATAGAACCAGGCGACCGGGCTTCTGACTGTGGAGGGATTATGGAGCCAGTTGCCGTGTGGGTTAGAAAAAACGGTGAGTGGGCCGTCATCCACCGATGCGGCAGATGCGGTGAGTTATCGTCAAACCGTGTGGCGGCAGACGATAATCCAATGAAACTCATGTCCATTGCCATGAGGCCATTATCCAAACCTCCATTTCCTCTGGAGCGGATAGAAGAATTGACAGCTCTCATGGGCGGAGAGGGAGCAATCCGATAATCAAATAAAACCTGCAGACAAAGAGTGGTGCCAGAGGTAATCTCCAGCGCCACTCTTTATCAATTTATGATTCTAAAAAGAATTATCCACAAAATACCCCATATATTCCTCCAGAGCCCCTCTCAGCAATTGAGATTCTATCCCATCTGCTGCCGCCAGCAGTTTGCACTTCACCCTTGAAGCATCTGACTCTGTACTCTCCTGATTTTCCGAACGGAAAATCTCTGTCCCCACCAGGTTCAGTATGACTGTAGAACTGGTATCTTTCAGACTTGCTTTGATCTCCAGCGGAACGCCTCCATTTTCTTTGATAAAAACAGAAGCATCTTTCATGGACAGCTCCATATTCATCACAGCCACAGGCAGAGAGGCCGGGGTATAGGCAGTCATTGTGCCGAGAATATGTCCATCCGAGCTTCCCATAATCACCCTGCTGCCCCCATGATGGTTGTGGTGATCATGCTCGTGTTGGTGGTTATGATGTCCGCCGCAGCCGTTTTCATTTACTTGTGTTCCTTCCATTTTGCCACTCATTTCCATTCCTCCTAGATTATATTCCGTTCTTTAAGTTATCGTCCACAGGTAATATCCACTTGCAGTTTTCTTTCCTCCATATTATAATAATTTCCGTAAATATTCAACATTTAAGAAAGGAATTCATTACCATGCCGAATCCAATTGTAACAATTACTATGGAAAACGGGGATGTTATGAAAGTGGAGCTGTACCCGGACATTGCCCCAAATACTGTAAATAATTTTCTCAGCCTTGTGGAAAAAGGATTTTACAACGGCCTTATCTTCCACCGTGTGATTCCAGGATTTATGATTCAGGGCGGCTGCCCCGACGGAACAGGGATGGGCGGACCGGGATATGCCATCCGGGGAGAATTTGCCCAGAATGGTTTCCCCAATGACCTGAAACACGAACCAGGGGTAATCTCCATGGCCCGGGCCATGCATCCCAACAGCGCCGGTTCTCAGTTTTTCCTGATGCATGAGACTTCTCCCCACTTAGACGGCGCCTATGCCGCTTTCGGAAAAGTCACAGAAGGGCTGGAAGTGATTGACAAAATCGCCCAGGTTCCCACCGATGGCAGTGACAAACCCCTGGAACCCCAGGTGATTCAATCCATGACTGCGGATACTCAGGGACAGGAATATCCACAGCCGGAGATTTTATCGTAAATCAATATTCAAACAGGCAGAAATCAGGCGCACATCGGACTATAATAACTGATTTCATCGGGGATGCTCTCACCTTCCAATGGTTTCCACAACCGTCATCTGCCTGATGCGCCTCACCGGTCCTGCCGCCGCCAGACACACGGATACAGACATCACGGCCACAATTACCAGAAACTCCCACCCGGGCAGTGTCCAGGCATCACCCCACCTGGATGTTACCAGGGACCGGAAAAAGGCCCTGTTCAGCGGCAGTCCCACGGCACAGCCGAAGACCGTGCCACAGACCGTATAGGTGAGAGTTTCCCCCCATATCATGCGGGCCAGCTGGCGGACTTCCATTCCCACTGCACGCATGGCTCCATATTCTCTCATCCGCGCTGACACACTCATGGCAATACAATTCATAATATTGAAAAACCCAATCATGGCAATCACCACCAAAAATCCATAGAGAAACACAGCCATAGAATAGCCTGCCCCTTTTGCCTCCCGGTTACCAATTCTTTTGTCAGAGAAAGAAATCTCCCTGCCGCAGGCCTGTTCCACCGCCCTGCGCAGTTGCTGCACCTGGGCATCCCCGGCATCAGGCTGAAGCTGCATATCAAGCACTGCATAATCCTGCTCTCCTGTCAGCTTCTCGAACATTTCTTCTGAACAGATCACCATTTCTTCCTCAATGCCAGTATTTTTACTTGTTCCATAATTATAAGGAACATCTGACAGCACCCCGCTGACAGATACCTGCTGCCTGCCCGTTTGCGGTAAAAGCGTGACACTGCTGCCCATTTTCAATAGGCTGCCGCTCCTGTAGACTAAGAGCAGCCCTTTCCCTGAGATGACCTCTGACAGACTTCCCTCAATCAGAGACTTTTCTGCCCATGAGAACTGCTGCTCATCATAGGAAAGCACTGTAAGTGTGATTTCCTTTTCTCCGGCAAAGGCAGAAAGCTCCCCATAACTTCTTCCAAATACCCGTTTTACCCCTGGATAATTTTTCAGCTCATCCACAAGCCTGGAGGGAATCTTATTGGAAGTATCTTCGCTGTACGCATAAATATCCGGCGCCGACGGACGCAGGGGCGTGATGGCATGGTGCATAAAATCAACCGCTGTGCTGAAGGAAAGAAACAAAATAATACTGAAAGCAAAAGAGCCTGTGACCAGAAAGAAATTCCTTCTGCTTCCCATGGCATGGTGGATTCCCAAAGCCGCATCTACTTTAAAAAAGCGGGTATCCGCCGCCCTCTTTGCCGCCTGGACTGTTCTTGCATTCCCCGAAACTGCCGCCAGCGGAGACACTCCCGCTGCCTGCTTCGCCGGAGACCTGGCGGCCAGAAGTACGGTGATAACTCCCACAACGGTCCCGGCGGCCAGTCCTATATAGCTGATTCCAAACACAGGAAGCCCCTCAAAAAGCCCAGGGCTCAAAAACCGAAGCATTTTGCACAACAGCCACACCACCACCGTCCCCGCAAGAAGCCCGGCTGGAACCGCCGTCTTACACCAGCTCAGCGCTTCCCGGCGGACAAACCGGACGATCTGCTTTCGAACCGCGCCCAGACAGCGCATCATTCCGAAAAATTCCGTTCTCCGGGCAATATTACTGTTCATGCTGGCCGCAATCATAAACACCCCGGCGGCCACAACCAGCACTGCCAGCACCCCGGCCACAAAGTAAAACCGCATCAGATACGTATCCCGGCTCTGAAACAAAAGCATCAGCACCTTTGCGTTCTGCCTCACCTGCTCCTCTCCAAGCCCCAGCTGTGAAGAAATTTCCCCAATGGCCTTTTGAATATTACAGTACGGGCGGAAAATCACAAAACAGACTGCCTCCTGGTCCGCCTCTGTACTTTCTGGATTCAGGGCGAAAAACCCGTCCATGCTGAGGAATATGCCAAAAGCGTCGTGCTCTGCCATCAAAGCCGTATTCTTTGTAATCCCGGTAATCCGAAAATCTATCTGTGCCCCCTGAGGCGTCTTCAGAGAAATCATTTCACCGATTTCCAACTCCAGACGGTTTATGATATTTTCGTTGACCACCGCCTCATCTTCTGACTGAGGAAAGGTTCCCTCCACAATGTCCACATCCGGATACATATCCAGAAACTCCCTGTCAAACCCGCAAATCACGGTTTCCTCTCCTTCAATTTGATAATGGTCTTTCAGGCGGTAGTTCAAAGACTCATACCGTGCCGTCTGTTTCACCTCCGGCCGTGCCCCGATAAGCGCCTCCTGTTCCTCGTTCACCAAAAATCCCGCATGCCAGCTCCCATCCGTTCTCACGGCCTGAACCAGCTGGGAACGCATTTCCATATCCGCCATGCCAAAAATCACTGTAACCAGAAACACTGCCAGCACAATACAAAACCGGGTCATCCGGGTCTGTGCCTTATGGTGCTTTGCCGAGATGGAAATCAAATCCAGATAATGTTTCACTTATCTACCACCTCCCAGCTCGCCAAGCCTGCCGTCCACAACTTGAAATACCCGGTCTGCCGATTGGGTCAGATTCATATTGTGGGTGATCATCAAAACCGTCTGCTGATAATGCCGGGCGGCCTTACACAGCAAGTCCATCACATCCCGGCTGCTCTGGGAATCCAGATTTCCCGTAGGTTCATCTGCCAAAACCAGTATAGGCCGTGTAATCATTGCCCTCCCAATGGCCACCCTTTGCTGCTGTCCCCCGGAAAGCTGCCCCGGCAGATGTCTGCGCCGGTTTTCCAGCCCCAGCACCTCCAAAATCTCCTCTACCCGGTCCTTATCCGGTTTCTTATAATCCAACAGAATGGGAAAAATAATATTCTGCTCCACGTTCAGCTCCGGAATGAGATGAAAGGACTGGAAAACAAACCCAATGCTCTGCCTGCGGAAAATCGTCCTCTCATCCTCACCCATGTCAAAAATATCCTTCCCGTTTAAAAACACTCTGCCGGAATCCGCTGTATCCAGCCCGCCGATACAGTTCAAAAGAGTACTTTTTCCAGAACCGGACGCTCCCACCACGGCGGCGAATTCCCCTCTGGCCATGGAAAACGATACATCTTTCAGTGCCTCCACACGGGCTTCCCCTGTTCCGTAAGTCTTACTCAGATTCTCTGCCTTTAGAATTTCCAATTACTGCTCCCTGCCTTTCTTTGCTCTTTAAAGAATGATTCCCAGTTTCTTACTTCTGAATCTGCAAAGAAGTATAACACTGCAGTCTTACATTTTGGTGAATGGTGTCTTACAGATTTGTAAGATTTAGAAAGTTAGATTGTTATGCTGCCTGCATCTTTTCTTAAGTACCCGCTGTTTTCCATAAAACTATAATAGCAGCCATCATCTCCCAGTATGATATGGTCGCGCAATGGAATCCCGGCAGGAATTTATTGTCCCAATTCCAGTCATCTGTACAGCCTTTTCAACAAATGCCCGGACATCCTCTTCCTTTACCTGTTTCGATAGAACACGCATTGTACGGTGCGTCTCCCTTTAAGCTCCTTTGTTACCACAATCTGGGTATCAAACGGCGCCTGTTCTGGACTTTTATATTCCACCACATTATATTTTTTTAATATGTCCCAGTTCATTCTCTATCCTGACATCTGCAAGTTTCTTGATGATCAGCAGATCCATGCGGATGGGTTCTTTGCTCAGATTAAATTCCGTCTGACTCAAAAAAGGCCATCCGAAATACAGCCCCCTCCCCCAGCACGCTCTGTACAGACAGATTCCCGCCCTGGTCTTCCACAATTAATTTTGCCAGGGGAAGCCCAAGTCCTGCTCCCTGCCTGCTGCCAGACCTTCTGCTCCGGTAAAATCTTTTGAAAATATGATGGATATCTTCAGGGGCAATGCCGTATCCATTATCCTCCACATTCAGACATACCATCGCCGGTGAACGCTTCCAGCTGATGCGGATAATCCCTCCCCGCTCTGTGTGGTCCAAAGCATTTTTTACTAGATTTCCCACCGCCTCCTTCGTCCACTCAAAGTCGCAGAAAACCGTCTCTTCCAAATCGGCATCCAGCAAAATCTTCTTTCCTTCCCGTTTCCCCCGCTCCAGAAAATCTGCCGCCGCCTCCGCCGCTATCTCAGCCACAAAACACCGCCTCTTTTCAAAAACAATATTTCCCGTATCCAGACGGGCTATTTTCAAAAGGGACTGAATCAGCTGTTCCATCCGATTCAAAGACTGCATAGATTTCTCCGTGAATTTTTTCACAGTCTCCTCATGAGCCGCTTCCTCTGTCATAATCTCCATATACATATTCAATGCCGCAAGGGGAGTTTTTAACTGATGAGAAATATCAGATATCATGTCTTTTAGAAATTCTTTTGCCTTATATTCCATCTCGCTTTTTGCCTGCAGTGACAGGGCAAGCTGTTCGATTCTCCAAAACAGTTGGTACACTGCCCCCGGCCCCTCTGCCGACAGGTGCCCGTCGAACCGGTTGTCCCCATACTGTGCCACAACCTTTTCCGCTCTTTCATAAAGTTTTTCCCGCCTCTGAAAATACAGACCTGCGCTGCCCAGCAATACTGCCCCAAATAAAATTCCCTCTGATAACAGAGATAAAATCAGAGGGAGTGATGTCTGCTCTGCGAGAAGCAGCAGATAACTCTGCGTATGGGTGGTGTGTCCGATTTTTTCCAGCAGTTCTTCCCCTTCCTCCGTCACTTTCGTGTGATTCCAGGCAGAAGCTGCCACCGCAGGCGGGACTCCTTCCTCCAGAAGATAAGAAACTGCCGCAAGTTCCCTCTCCACAAGTACCCGCCGGATACCCCAGGTCTGCACAGCACCGCAGACACCCAAAAGAAAAATCTGTAACACACACAGCACCGCCAGAAAGATATAAAATCTGCGGGTCTGTTTTTCATATAAAAATTTCAAGCCGCTCTACTCCTTCCACTGATACCCCACTCCCCGGACAGTCTTAATATGCTCTGGATGAGATGGATCTCTTTCCAGTTTTTCCCGCAGACGCCGCACATACACAGACACCGTATTATCATCTACAAAATTTCCGGCGCGGTCCCACAGTCTGTCCAAAATGGCCCCTCTGGTGAGAATCCTTCCGCTGTTCTGCAGAAACAGACACAACAGCCTGTACTCCGCCCCGGTAAACTCCATGTCCTTACCGCGGAAAAATACCCTGCTCTCGGCCAGATTTACCGTCAAATCTCCTGACTGCAGAATCCCCGGCTCCGCATTCAGCCTGTGGCTGCGCCGAAGCAGCGCACGGATTCGGGAGCACAGTTCCCCCAGCTTAAAAGGTTTCGTGATATAGTCGTCCCCGCCGCAGTCCAACCCCCGGATAACACTGGTTTCCTCATCCGATGCCGTCAGAAAAATAATAGGAACCGGATTATTCGCCTCCCTGATTTTCTCGCACAGCGCAAATGCACTTCCATCCGGCAGCGTCACGTCGAAAAGAAGCAGATCAAAGTCTGTACATTCTGCCAGAAACTTCTCTGCCTCCTCAATAGTCCCGGCTGTCTCTATAGAGAATCCATTTTTCTTCAGAGAATACGTCAGGCCGTCAATCAGACTGATGTCATCTTCCAGAAGCAGAATTTTTTCCATGTCCGTCTCCTACATCCCCTTCGCTTTCTCAACCGGGTATTTTTCCTCATTCTTAGTCATCTTGTCATTTACGATTTCATCCACATCCAATTCCAGCTTATCCAGCATATCCTGACAATAAATAATCACATCCGCCAGTTCTTCCTTCACATGATCAAGGTCATACTCTGTCTCGCTCCACTGGAAACATTCCAGAAGCTCACTCGCTTCAATGGATATGCTTTTCGCCAGATTCGCCGGTGTGTGGGATGGATTCCATTCCCGGTCTGTTACAAATTTTCGGATTCTGTTTATTGTGTTTTTGTTCATAACATCCTTCTTTCTATGCTCTGATGCTTCCTCGACTGCACTCTCATAAACTTCAAAATATTTTCATTAAACGGCTGAATC
>Ga0137308_101880_pt1 | contig 17185 bp, 14 predicted proteins | sample Inofrocosms_June_FD_97181 | JGI IMG/M metagenome (GOLD analysis project Ga0137308, IMG submission 97181) | Mouse cecal microbial communities from Vienna, Austria - N-Acetylneuraminic and N-Acetylglucosamine D2O microcosms_June | ecosystem: Host-associated > Mammals > Digestive system > Large... | reverse complement strand
AGGGGGTTAGCGACCTGAGCCTGCATATAGCGCCAGGAGATATTTATGCCTTCATTGGCCATAACGGCGCAGGCAAAACCACCACATTAAAATGTGTGGCAGGCATTCAGGATTATGATACCGGAACAATACAAATCGGCGGAAAGGATATGGGGAAGAATCCCCTTGCCTGTAAACGGCAGTTTGCCTATATTCCGGACAATCCGGATTTGTGTGAGTATCTTACCGGCATTCAATATCTAAACTTTATTGCGGATATATTCGGTGTGGGAGCACGGGAACGGGAGGAGAGAATTAAAAAGTACGGAGATTCATTTGAAATTACGGCTTCTCTGGGCGATCTGATATCTACCTATTCCCACGGTATGAAGCAAAAGCTGGCGATTCTGTCCGCTTTGGTACATCAGCCGAAGCTTTTGATTCTCGACGAGCCCTTTGTGGGGCTTGACCCGAAAGCGGCAGTTATTTTAAAAGATATCATGCGCAGTATCTGTGAAGGGGGCGGTGCAATCTTCTTTTCCACCCATGTGTTGGACGTAGCAGAGAAGCTGTGCAATAAAGTAGCAATTATCAAGGACGGTACGCTGATAACTTCCGGGGACATGGAGGAAATCGTGAAGCAGGGGCAGTCTCTGGAATCCATTTTCATGGAGGTGGTGGAGCATGTTGACACAAATTAAAATTCTGACAAAGCTGGAGCTGTGTAATCTGTGTGGTTTGAACGTGCTCCGGTTTTCAAAAGATAAAAAGGCGAAACGGAAGACCATGGGCTTGCTGGCAGTATGGCTTCTGGTGCTTGCCATATTGGTCTGCTATGTAGGCGGTTTATCCTACGGACTGATTCATCTGGGACTGGAAGAGACGGTTCCCGCTTATCTCGTCACGGTTTCCGGCTTGTTGATTCTCGTTTTCGGGATACTTAAAGCGGGGAGTACGATCTTCCGAAAGGAAGGATATGATATCCTATGTGCACTGCCGCTGCCTGCGGGGGCGGCAGCCCTCAGCCGCCTGTTTAAAATGTATGTGGAAGACCTGCTGATGACTCTGGCGGTGCTGCTGCCCGGTATTGCGGTATACGCATGGAATATCCGGCCAAACGCAGGCTTTTATCTGGCGGGGGTTATCGGGATCTGGAGCATTCCGCTGATTCCTATGGCGGCGTCCGTTTTCATCGGCACGCTGATTACCGGAATCTCTTCCCGTATGCGTCACAAAAGTCTGATAGCGGCCGGTTTGTCGATTTTAGCAGTCTTGGGAATTATGTATGGTTCGTCCCGGCTGTCGGCAGCGGACGGCGATATAGATCCGGAAATGCTGAAAAATATGTCCGTATTTATTATGGCGCTGTTAAAAAGGTTATATCCGCCGGCGGTATGGCTTGGTACGGCTATTGTTCGGGGGGATATTTTAGGGGTTGCGCTGTGCTGCGGCCTGTCTCTGGCAATATTTGCAGCGGTGGCCGCAGGTGTAGCTTTTTTCTTCCGGAAGATCAGCCAAAGCCTTTACGGTAATTTTGCGAAACATAATTACAAAATGGGGGAGCTCAAAGAAAATTCTCTTTTAAGTTCCTTGTGCAAACGAGAGTTCAGGCGGTACTTTTCTTCCAGCATCTATGTCACTAATACCATCATCGGGCCCATCATGGGATGCGTTTTATCGGGAGCCCTTTTGTTTACCGGAACGGACACTTTAAAGGAACTTCTGCCCTTGTCCATTGACATGGAAAGTATGATTCCGTTTTTGACGGCAGGCGTGTTCTGTATGATGACCACCACGGCAACTTCGATATCCATGGAAGGGAAAAATTGGTGGATTCTCAAAAGTCTGCCATTGTCTGCAAAAAATATTCTGGACGGGAAAATCCTGATGAACCTGCTGCTCATTTTGCCTTTTTACTTTCTGTCAGAGTTGTTTCTCATTTTTGCGCTGAAACCGGGAGCGGGAGAGCTTCTGTGGATGATATTGATTCCGGCGGAGATCATCCTGTTTTCCTGCGTATACGGTATTACCGTGAATCTGCACTTCCCTGTACTGGAATGGGAAAGCGAGGTGCGCATCGTGAAACAGAGCGCTTCCGCCATGCTCGGGGGAATGGGCGGGTTTATTCTGGCGTTATTATGTGCGGTAATTGTGGGGGTAGTTCCGAATGAGTATACAGATTATCTGAAGACAGGGATCTGCGTTGTGATTTTGGCCGCAGCCGCAGTCTTATACCGAATCAACAACCGCTTTGATCTTTGCGGGAAGATTTAGGGATGTTCCGGACAGAACCCGTGGCTTGAAAATCAAATGCCTCTTCGGGGCGTTTGATTTTCTGCGCTCATGGCATAATGCACTCAAGAATCCAGCCGCTGCGCGTCTGACGCGCTTCGCGCTGTAAGATTTTTTCGTTACCATATCAGGTGAAATCAAATGCTCACTGCGTTTACGCTTGATTTCTTGCTGATAGGGCATAATTGGCATACGATAATCTGAGAACAATATGAGAGGCATACAAGAATAAGAATAAAAAGGGGAGATTATGAAGTTTAAGTTAGATGCGCACTATTCTGAAAAGGAATTAGAATTTCTTGAAAAACATAACTGTAAGATTCTTTCAGAAATAAAACTATCAAAAACAAATTTTTCAGAATATGAAGTACCGCGTCGAATGTTCCTTTATGGCGGTACTTATATTGCTGAAATTGTAGATGACGAAACCCAAAGTTTCGTATGGGCAGTCTTATCCGAATGGAAAGGTGTTTATCATTTTGCGGAATGTTATGATTGCTTGGAAGCAATGGAACAAGGGCTGTAAATTATTGCTTGGCATAGCGTGGATGTTTGATTTCCCAATCATTTTATTCTCTCAGATACTTTTTTGCATATTCATCAATATATGGTATGACTTGATCCAAATCTGCAAGTCCGTCAAATTGTACTTTTCGCCGGCCCAAGTATCCTTTCAGTGTGCTGATTAAAGATTCGTTCTGGCATGACAATAATAATGTGCCGCTTACCGTTGCCTTTCCATCCAGTTCTAATGCAAATTCGTATACTTTTTGAGAACAATATTGAGCATCAAAAATATGCTGGTTCTTTGGATTTGTATTCTTTCTGATTTGAATGTCTTAAAACCGGATCAGCGATTATCGGTATGCTTATTGGTTTTACTGTTTCCATAAGTTATATGCTTCCAGTGTACACTATGTTTAAAACGCCCGTTCTATCTGCGTATTTTTCCTGCGGAAATACAGTATCTCCTTCATGAACCGAATGCTCTTTGCCGGATGGTGTTTTTAACGTAACATATTTTGTGACGAATATCTATAGATATCTAATTGACTGGAAATAAGTTGAACCATATAATTATGGGGTATACAGTTTGAGTAAAGGATATGTTTGGCATGTTAAAAATAATATTGTGTGATGACGATCCCTTTATTTTGCAATTGGGTGCGGAAAAAATAAACCATTTAATTGAGACACAGGGATTTGACGCAAAGATTGCCAGTTTGGCATCCGGCAGTAAAGAGCTGTTTTCCTACATAAAAAATAATCCGTCACAGTATTTGATTTTTCTTGATCTGGATTTCGGAAACGGGAAATTGAACGGTATTGATGTGGCAAAAGCATTGCGTCAGACAGGGAGCGATTGTAAGATTGTTTTTACTACAAATCATTTTGAGATGGCCATGGATGTTTTGAAAAGCGGGGCGGAGCCCTTTGGCTTTCTGGAAAAAAGCAGTGATATGGAAAAGCTTTCCGACGGATACCGTAAATATATGGTAATGCTTTTAAATCAGACAAGGCCGGAAATATCAGGATCCGTGAGAGAAGGCCATTCCGCAGAAACGGGACTTGCCGGAGAGGCAGGAGACATTCTGCTGAATTCCGGTATGGATGAGGATATCTTGATTTCATTGGAAGATATTGTCTATGTGGAGACGGAAAAAAACGTGTCCCACGGAATCACCTATCACACAATCAACGGGTCTGTGATTACTATAATCAGCACTCTGGATATGGAACAGAAAAAACTGGGGGACGGATTTATCAGGGTGCATCGTTCCTATCTTGTGAATAAAAGGCACATATTAAGGATGAAAGAGGGGGTTCTGAAGTTATCCAACCAGCAGGAAATCCCTTGTTCTTTTCGGATGCGGAATGAGGTGAGAAAGTGGATCGTGTAAAAAAGAAAGTTCTTTTGGCGGAACTGTTGTTTCAGGCATTTCTGCTGTATCTGGGATGGAGGCTGCAGATCCGCAGCCTTTATTTTGCCGTACAGATCAGCGAAATAGTGCTTTTGACGGCAGTCTTGAAAAATATGCCTCTGCTGGAGTTGTCTGTCAATGATCTGGCAGCTATGACAGCTTTTATGTTGTTAAATCAGGTGGTTTTGCTGTATTTTCGGCTTTGCACTCCGGCTCTTGTGTTTGTTATCCCTTTTCTTATTTTGCTTTTACCGGAGCTGCTGGTGCTGGTAAAAGGACTGCGCCGAAGGAAAAGAGGGTACGGAATTGCGGTGGGATATGCGGTGTTATGCTGTTGGGGCGTCCTTGGCGTATACCGGAAATGGGAGCGCTGCTTTCTGGATTATTATCTGGCTAGAGAGGGTGAATTCGTCTTTGCTGTGAAAGCGGTTTATTTGTCTGCCTGTATACTTGTCGCAGCCATATTTGTATTGCTGCCTGTCAGATGGCTTGGCGCTTTCATGAGGAGACGGCTGGTCAGGCTGCAGGAATATAGTATGACGTATACGGAAATAGACCGTTCCGTTATCATGGTTCTTATACTGACTCTAATCGCTTTGTCCATGAGAGATTTAGTGGGAATCTTGGCGGCAATCCTGCCGGAGAATAATGAAGTTCATCTGATTCCCTTCTGGCCTGCGTATAGTACATATGATATTCCTTTGCTCTGGATCGGATTTTTTATCATGATGGTATTGATACAGGTCATCTATATCCGCCTGCTGGTGAAAAGTATTTCGATGAAAGAGGAAATGCGCGCACAGGAGAAGGATCTGCATCAGCTGGCAGAGTATAACAGAGAGCTGGAAAACAATATGGAAGATATGAGAGGGATCCGGCATGATATGAAAAATATGTTCCTTACCATGGGCGGGTTTGTTGACAGAAGCAATGATGAAGAGATGAAAGTATTTTATGAGGAAAACATTGTCCCGTATGCCCGACAGGAATTACAGAAAAACGACTTGTATGTGAAGCTGGCCTGCATACGCAGTGAGAGCTTGAAATCCTTTTTATATTTTAAAATCATGCAGGGTATCGAACAAAATGTGTCTGTTGAATTACAGATACAGTTCGCGGATACAGGGAATATTTTCTGTATCGAACAGATCGACTTGATCCGCATTCTTGGGATTTTGATAGATAATGCGGCGGAAGAAGCCAAGTCCTGTGAAGGAACAGTGGTGATTTCACTGAAAGAGAACGAGAGGGAGTTTCTCTTGTCTGTCAGCAACACAGTGCGCCGCAAGACAATGGAAAAAGGAGTTATGGCCGGGACGACGGATAAAGGGCCGGGGCGCGGAAACGGGCTTCTGATTGCGGATAAACTGATACGAAAGTATAGGAATGTGCTTTTGAATTCCTATTTTAGGGAGGATAAATTTGTGCAATGCCTGAGAATCGGAAAGTGAGACGGGATTGAGGAAATGATGCATGGGCATTCTTCCGGCCTTGCACCGATTATTTGTGCCGACTGCATCGGCATGACAGGAGGGTGTATAACCCCCCTCTTTAAGCAGGCAGATGGGTGAAAAATAATATAAGTTTGTTCAATATAATTTCTGACATGCCTGAAAGACAATGGGATTGCCTAAACGTTTACCGGAAGAACGATTTGGGGCAATTCCTTTTTTGTGTGGGCAGAAATAAACAAAAGGAGCCGGAAATATGGTAGAGTCTGATTCAGTAAGACTATGCGCAGGTTCTTGGAATCTAACAGATAAAACAGCTGTATCATTCATTTTCAGAGAAATGGTGCAGAATGAATTTTCAGTCTGCAAGGCGGTTTTCATTCTGGTTTGAGGTTCCACAGAGCGGAATTATGGGAGGTAGGTATGAAGAAATCAGGGAGAATTTTCGGTGCAATTATTTTGGGGATGGCTTTGATGGCAGGATGCGGAGACGAACAGGCAGCCGTAGCTCTCAATGGGCAGCCTGTAGAATTAACAGGAAACGGCACGGAAGGCAATGGACAGAACGGTCAGGGACAGGGCAGTCAGGAACAGGATGGCCGGACGCAGGGACAGAGCGATTCAGAGCAGAGCGGTGAGCGGATCAAATTGACGCTGGGTGTTGTGATGGACTCCACTTCCCCTGCAATGCAGAATTTAGTGGAAGCCTATAATGCCCAAAGTGACAAGTATTATGTTGAGATGGCAGAATATCTTCCCGAAAATTATGACAATGCCATATTTGAGGCTTCGGAGGATCGGTTTCGTATGGATCTTGCCACCGGCAAGGGAACGGACATCGTCCTTTTTGGCGGTTTGTCTGCGGATGAACTGGGTTATGCCGGAGTGGTGTTGGATCTCAATTCATTTTTGTATGCAGAGGACAAAGTAGGTGAAGAGCCTTTCGGGGAGAAGTATTTATTTGATATTCTGAAATGTGCCCAGACCGGAGATGCCCTTTACGAGATCTCACCCGCATTCACGCTGGGCTTTATCGTGGGGGACGGCTCCCGGCTTGGCATGGAAAACGGCTGGACCATGGAAGAAATGATGGAGAGCTTTGAGAGGAACGGCCGGGACGGACTAGCGCTGGCGCAAGGTCAGGGGCGGACAGTGGAACGTCTGGTGGAAGCTTCCATAGAAGACTATGTGGACTGGGATGCGGGAACGGCGGATTTCTGTAAAGAGGAATTTTATCGTGTGTTGGAATTCGGAAAAGCTACTGACAGCAGTGAATATATCCGGCCATCCAGAGAGAGCGCGGCAGCGGGAATTCATCTTGCCAGTTGTGAGGGACTTGGGACGGCGGCAGACATTCAGTACTTCAAGTGGCTGTTTGGAGATAATGCGGCGGTAAAGGGCTGGCCTTGCAGTCACGGTACAGGCATAACCGTGGGTATACAACAATATTCCATGGGAATCTGCTCCTATAGCAAATGTCCGGAAGGGGCATGGGATTTTCTGGAATTTTTTGTGGACGCAGCTTGGACGGAGAGAGAATTTGAAATAGAAGGTGAATTGATAAAGAAAAATTTTTCCAATTACTTTGGAGGCTTTCCTGTGAACAGGCAGCTTTTTGAAAAAATGCTGGCACAGTCAATGGTACAACAGTATTATCCGGATACCGGAAATCCGATTCCCCTACTGCAAGGAGAGGGCGAAATCCCGGATTTCTATGCCAACACGGCGGAGGATGTGGAAAAGCTGCGTGAACTGATTGCTTTGGCAGACAGACGGTATTTGCCTGACCAGTCGGTAATCTGCCAAATAATCGGGGAGGAGATTGGCGGGTACAATGCCGGTGTCTTGACTGCAGAACAGACGGCACAGAAGATCCAGAACCGGGTGCAGTTGTATCTGGATGAACAGAAGTGAACAATTATGGAGGATATAGCCGATAGAGTGGCCGGAATGCACACATAATGAGCAAAAGGAGCGCCAAGCCACAGAGTGGGGCATAGGTTGCTGAGAACAGAAACAACAGCTATGGTTTAGATGAAAGAGGAGAAAAAATAAGTAGATTTATTAACATCTTTGTGCTATATTTTTAGTAACGATCATAAGAACGGAAATATAATGACAATACAGGAGGGGAAATTTTGGGAAAGCTTACACCTGACATGGCCGGTTATAGGCCGGAGCCGGCGTGGTGGCCGGATTTAACGGCATACCGGAAAGCTATTTTTTTGCATAATATTTCTTTCGGCGACTTGGACGCTTTATTGAAAGGATATGCGGCTATTTTTTCGGATAAGAAGCGGATTGTATGTGATTTTTACTACACGGCTTTACCCGATGACCGCACATGGACATATTTAGAGTTTCCGAACTTTGAAAATGTCCCTCATTATGTGAATTTCCGGCATTACCAAAATCTTCTGATATGGCTCAGCCAAAAAGCGGATCGGGAATTTTGCCTTGCAATTCCTGAGAATCAGAAGTATCCTTTGTTTTTATCGACAATGGATAAGAAAAATCCTTACGGTGATTCCTGCATGGGAATTTATGCGGACAGGGACTTTTATTTTAAGGTTCCGGAAGACGTGTTTGAGTGGGGGCCTGTGCCTGCATCAGCCTTTAATTATGTGGCGTTTTTAAATCAGAGCTACCAATTTGACACAAGATGGATCCTGAAAGTTTCCCAGTGTAAGTGGGAAAAGACACAAGTCACACTTACCGTTTCGGAATAATGTGAGAATTGCGTTCCTATGCGTTTCAGCAGCGGTTCAGTGCCTTGTTTGAACTTGTTGCGGATAAATCAATCAAAATACTTAGGAGGAGTATTTATGTTTCAAATTATAGTGTTGCTGGTGCTCTATTGCATTCAGGGATCCGTGTGGGGATGGGCAGTCAATAAGATTGTCGAAAATAAAGGATATCATGAAAATTGGTTCTGGTGGGGCTTTTTCTTTGGGCTGCTTGCGCTGGTGGTTGCTTTGACAAAGCCGGATGTGCCCTATTCGGAAAGGGAGTCAGGTTCTTATTTTGGAGAAGGAGGCTCTATTGTAAGTAGAAATTATGCATATGGGGCGTTAGGGGAACGTGAGGCAGGAAACGCTTCCGGAGGTTGGAAATGCACCCGGTGCGGCAAGATTAATGCAAGCTATGTGGGCACTTGCGGGTGTGGCTGCGACAGATCCGGAAATATGCCCGCAAAAGGCGCCGAACAGACACAACAGGCAAATGAAGATTCACAGGCACAGAAACGGTTCTGTTCGTCCTGCGGAAAACAAATAGAGGCCGATTCAAAATTCTGCAGGTATTGCGGAGCGAAGACAGGGGTGGAATGATTCTTGCATTTTCGGCAGGTTGCCCTGTTGGAATGTGGATGTGGGGATATGAAAATGGCACGACACTTTAGAGCGGCAAGGCAGAATCCGTTTGGTCTGTCTTGCCGCGTATTTTATTCCCATAAAAATGCATCTTTGTCCGGAAAGAATGCAATGTACTTTTCGGGAACCGCCTGTGATGCTTTTGCAGTTCCGACGTTCTATGGCCGGTTATTTGATCCGGTCTTCCACATGAATTATTTTCTGTGCCCAATTTTTATAAAAGGCTTCCTCGTGTGATACAAGGAGTACGGTGCCGGAGAATTCTTGCAGAGCCGTTTGCAAGGCTTCCTTCGCTTGGACATCCAAATGGTTTGTGGGCTCGTCCATAATTAGAAAGTTGCAAGGCTTTAGCGTCAGCAGGCACATTTTTACTTTGGCCTGTTCCCCGCCGCTCAGTGTTCCGATTGCCTGTAGGGCATGTTTGCTGGAAATACCGCATCGCGCAAGGGTTTTGCGGATTTCCTGATTTGGGATTTCGGGATGGGCGTCGGAAACAATTTGTGTGGGAGTCCTCAGGGGATCTTTCCATACCCAGTCCTGTTCAAAATAGTTGAATACGGTCTGGTCCGAGAATTTGAAATCACCGCCCATGGACGGGATCCGGCCTACAAGTGTTTTAAGCAAGGTAGATTTGCCGATTCCGTTAAAGCCTGTGACAACCACCTTTTGGCCGCCTTTTATGGTAAAGTCAATCTTGGATAAGACAGGGTAGTAATATCCTACGGCCAACTGTTTTACAAGGAGGTGCTCCGTATTTGTGAGGGGCAGTTCCGGGAAATGGAAGCGGGGAATGATTTCTTTTTGGTTTAAGGCCTCCATTTTATCCATGCGTTCCAGCTGTTTCCGTCGGCCTTTTGCCATTTTTGATTTTCTTCCCGCAATATTTTTCCGGATAAATTCCTCCGTTTTTTTAATTTCTCTCTGCTGGGCGGAATACTGCCGCACATAATCCTCTCTTAAAAAGGTTTTCTTTTTCAAAAATTCGGAGTATGTTCCATAGTATTTTGTTAGGGTATAATTGTCTATATCACAAATGCAGTTCGCAATATTTTCTAAAAAGGCATAGTCGTGTGACACTACCATAAATGCATTTTCAAGTCCGGAAAGGTAGTCGGAAAGCCATGCAATATGTTCTTTATCCAAGAAGTTGGTGGGCTCGTCCAGCAAAAGGATATCAGGCTTCTCGAGGAGCAGCTTTGCCAAGATTACCTTTGCCCGCTGCCCGCCGCTGATCTGCCCGATGGATCTGTCAAGACCCATGGAAAACAGCCCCAGCCCTTCGGCCACTTTCTCAATCTGTGTATCTATGGAATAAAAGTTATGGATTTCCAGCTGTTCTTGGCATTCTGCCGCATGGCGGAGGCACTCTGTGTCTCCGGAGGCCGCTTTCTCATAGAGAAGCATGATTTCCTTTTCAAGCTGATATAATTTCGTAAATGCCGATTTTAAAAATGTCTGTATGGTCATGCTTTTATCCAGCTCCGCATACTGATCCAGATAGCCGATGGTGATTTTGGGCTGGCGGATGATGAGTCCGGCATCGGGTATCATCTGTTCGGTGCATATTTTAATCAGTGTGCTTTTTCCGGCGCCGTTTTGTCCCACAATTCCCAGATGCTCTCCTTTATTCAGCGTCAAGCCGGTGTTTTTATAGAGCAGGTTGTCTCCGAAGGAGTGTGTCAAATTTTTGATTTCCAGTAAACTCATGTCTGTGTATTCCTCCTGTTGCTTTTATATGTTCAATGAAAGATATCCCTAAATTCCGTGTTTTTTATTCCCGCGAGCAATGAGCCGAGTGCCGTGCTTGCACGAGCAGTTGGCGAATGCCGCCCTTGTCCGGTAAAGTTTTTGCGTAATAAAATCCCTGTTAGACAAAAAGGGCAGAAAGCATTGATACACACAGGTGTATTGCCTTCTGCCCTTGGGTTTTAAGATAACAAAGCTGTTGTCAAATTGTCTTGCGCATTGACTGCTGTCCCAAAACAAAAGGCTGTGGACAAAACATTGTCCACAGCCTTTTACATACGCAATCTTTACACGGAAAATAAGCAATAACGCCCTCACAATGGGGTACCTTTATTGCTGTCTTTTCCGATGAAATGAAAATGCGTAGTTTATGCGCTATACTCTGTACAATGCTTCATCGGGTTAAATTGTACAGAGATCAGTTTTCGTGTAAGCTTGTCAGTTAAATAAACATTCATTGCAGTTCTCCCTTGACGGATTATTTCACGTCCACAATCATACTATATTTGTGCTATTATGTCAATGTGGAGATTTTTAAGTTTCCCCGTTTTCTTGTTTGCAATCTGCAAAGTCACATAAGAACTAAATTAAGGAGCGGGCATTCGTTTTGATTAGGCATTTGATCAAAAACATTGATTTTACGCAGGATTTGGGGGCGCAAATTTTATAAATGGGGAAACGCAAAGGAGATTCTTAAGAAGTCTGCTCCTCGCCTGATGAATTACCGTAATGGTTCGGACAGGCTGCTGAACCGTTACGAGAACGTACAGAAAAAGCGAAAAATGCGATTTGGCGCCTGCAAGTCCCGCAAATCGCATACGGACGCAGTTTTGACTTCGCGGGAGGGCTGGTCTGAACTGTTGCCAACTGCTTTTTTTCAAGAAGACAGTAAACATTTCGTATGCCAATTCCGTAGAAAGTAACCTTGAATACCGGGAAGACATAATAATATATTAGGGAAAGAATGATCGGCTGCATATAAGGATAGGTGTGACTTCGTTGGATCTGTCCGGACGGCAGTATGATAGGAAAGGAACCGTGCGTGATGTCACAAACTAATTTTGATCTTGCTTATGAGGAGATATTTTCTTTTTGGGATGAAATACCAAAAAAGGACAGGGAATATATCTGCCGGAATTCCTATGCGTTTACTTATTCCAAGGGGAAAAATATTCATGACGGCAGTGAGTGCTCCGGTGTGATTTTGGTCCGCTCGGGGAGTCTCAGGCTTTACATGATGTCGGATGAGGGGCGGGAAATTACGCTTTACCGCCTGCACAGAGGGGATGTGTGTATGTTGTCCGCATCCTGTGTGCTGGATGCCGTTACTTTTGATGTGCTTTTAGACGTTGAAGAGGAGAGTGAGTGTTATGTGATCGGAGGATCTGCCTTTGCAGCCGTTGCGGAACGGAATCCAAGCGTAAAAATATTTGCATTGGAAACTGCGGTGGGCCGTTTTTCCGATGTGATGTGGGTGATGCAGCAGATCCTTTTTATGAACATGGACAAACGGCTTGCCATTTTCCTTTCCGATGAATCGGCCAGAACAGGTTCCGATACCATCGAATTAACTCACGAGCAGGTTGCCCGTTATATGGGGTCTGCCCGTGAAGTTGTGTCAAGAATGCTGAAATATTTTGCCAAGGAGGGGATTGTGGAGGTATCCCGGGGAGGAATCCGTATCTCGGATAAAAAACGTCTTCGTGAATTAACCCTCTAAGGAAACGCTGATTAAATCATCGTTTCCTTAGAGCCTCCGGCGGATGCGCACGGATTTGCAGCAGTTTATGCTGCTCCGCAGCGCAAATCCGGCGCGGGAAACGCTTTAATCAGCGTTTCCCTAACATGGCAAGAATCTGCGGTTTCGGCCTGACACCTGCGGATTGATGGATGATTTTGCCGTTTTTTAAGACTGCCAATGTGGGGATGCTGAAAACTTTGAATATCTGCGCCAGTTCCGGCTCTGTTTCTACATTGACCTTGCCCACAAGGTATTGCGGATTCTCTTCCGCTATGGCGTCCACTATGGGAGAGACCATGCGGCAGGGACCGCACCAGTCGGCATAGAAATCCAGAAGAACCGGCCTCTCACTTTTTATGACGGAATCGAAATTATCTTTATTAATGCTAAGTACTGACATATTTATTACCTTCCTTTCTGTTGTTGTACCGTAATTATAAACTCTGTTTTACTTTTCTTCTGTGACGAAGTCACATAGCCCCGTTAGGGAAGTTGATATGCTGATGAAAAGGAATGGAATCGTGGAATGGACTATGGAAAATGGAAGTGCCGATGGAAAAATGGAATCGTGAAATGGCTTATAGAGAACCGAAGTGCCAATGGAAAATAGAATTGTGGAATAGTTTATAGAGAACCGAAGTGCCAATGGAAAATAGAATTGTGGAATAGTTTATAGAGAACCGAAGTGCCAATGGAAAATAGAATTGTGGAATAGTTTGTAGAGAACCGAAGTGCCGATAGAAAGTAGAGTTGTGGAATGGACTATAGAGAACCGAAGAGCTAAATGGAGAATAGAATCGTGAAATAGCCTATGGAAAACCGAAATGCCGATGAAAAAGAATAGAATTATATATTTGCCTGTGGTATGCTGAATATAGGTATCCGGAAGCTCTTTCTAAGATTGTCTTTGAGGCTCATGTTGCGTCGGCAGCGCACAGACTGATGGGGCGTCTACCCCATGTAAAAGGGCGGAGCTTCGGAAGAACCGCATTGACATACTGCTGGGGCCGGGGATGAATCTCCACAGGCATCCCTTGAACGGCCGGAATTTTGAATATTTTTCGGAAGACCCTTTGCTTACCGGTAAAATAGCGGCGGCTCAGTTAAGAGGAATGAACCGGTATCAAGTCACGGGGGTCATGAAACATTTTGCCGCAAATAATCAGGAATATCACCGCAGAAAATATAATTCGGTGGTTTCGGAACGTGCTTTGAGGGAAATCTATTTAAAAGGTTTTGAGATTGCGGTGAAAGAGGGAGGGGCATATGCGGTCATGACTACCTACGGCGCTGTCAACGGTCTCTGGACTGCAGGAAATTATGATTTGCTAACAACGATTCTCCGGAAGGAATGGGGATTTGACGGAATCGTAATGACGGATTGGTGGGCGGATATCAATGACGAGGGAGAGCCTGCTTCAACCGCCAATGCCGCCGCCATGGTGCGGAGCCAGAACGACATTTATATGGTGGTTCAAGATTCCGGAAAGAACTCTAACGGAGATAATCTGGCGGAATGTCTTCGGGACGGCACACTGGAGAGGGCCGATCTGCAGAGGTGCGCCATGAATATTTTAAAGGCGCTGATGCGTTCTGCCGTTATGGACAGGAGTCTGGGACGCTTTTCAAAGGAAGGAGCTGGAGGCATCCGAGAGGTTGACGGAGGAGGAGCGGGAGAGCTTCGACATAAAATGGTATTCCTTACAGGAAAAACTGGCGTTTGACGGCAGGGAGATTGATACCGGAAAAGGGAAATCGTTTTTATGCGGGCTGCAGACGGAAGGGAGGCGCTCTTATAAACTCCGTTTCCGGGTAAAGGTGAATGCGTCCCGTCTGGCGCAGGTGCCCGTATCTATCTTTACAAACGGCATTTTACGGAAGACCGTTACCTTGAGCGGGACGGACGGAAAATATGTGGAGATAGAGCTGCTATTAGGAAGCTTTTTTAACACGAATAATTTTTTGAAACTTTATTTTGCCGAGAGCGGCATGCAGATAGAGCGACTATATATAGAGAGTGCAGAGTAAGGCGGTATTTTCCGCCGGCTGTCATACATTCCGATTTTCCACCTGTGGGGCAGTAATCCATTGGCCGGCCTGCATTGCAATGAATTGCGCGCAGGCGGCAATCGCACAGGTGGAAATTTTTAGCAAAAATTTCTGTTGATATTACTATAAAAACGCAGAAGGTATCCTTTTCATTACCTGATTTTCGGTTAAAAGCTGTAAAGTGGTGAAGAGATAATTTAATTTTATCCATAATTTTCTCTAAAAAGTGTAACGAATGAACCGTCAAACGGATATATGGATAGTCAAACGGAATTTCCATTGCAGCGTAACATTTAAGAAGTGCACTGAACCGTTACAAGAATACACACAAAACGCGGAAAGAATGCGTTTTGCGTCCGTATATCTCGCAGAATCGCATAGGGATGTGATTTCGACTTTGCGGGAGGTGTCTGAATTGTTACCTTGCAGCTGCGGCGGCAGACGGATGTGCGCACATTCATTGAAACCGTCTCCTTAAGCGGGTACGGAAAGAGATTTCGGAGGCTGTTAGTGTTAGCTAAAAGGGATTTGAGCTGTCTTAAAGTAACGACAAGGAGGTTATGGTGGAAGAAATCTATCAGGAGAATGTGAATCTGGTATACCGTTTTCTCTTGAAGAATTGCCGCGACCCGCAGCTGGCGGAAGAGCTGACGCAGGAGACTTTTTTGAGGGCTATGGATTCTATCGAGCGTTACGACTACAGCTGTAAGATAGGCGTCTGGCTCTGCCAGATTGCCAAGCACATATATCTGCAGTATCTGGCGAAACGAGGAAAAGAAATGCCCTCCGGAGATATCCCCTTAGAATGGATGCCCGGGGAAAATACAGAAGGGAAGGGCATTGAGGACCAACTGATTAAAAAGTACGAACTCCTTGATGTGCTGAAGGATATGCAGAACCTTCCGGAACAGATGCGGGAAGTGATCTATTTAAGAACTATGGCGGATCTTTCTTTCAAAGAAATCGGCGAAATACTGGGAAAAAGTGAAAATTGGGCAAGAGTCACCTTTTACCGCGGAAAGGAACGCTTGCTGAAAGGGAGAGAAGGGACATGAAAACGGTTTCGGAACCGGAATCAACCTCAAACAGCCTCGAAACGTAAGTGCCCGGGAGAATTTTCAGCTGAGCTCTTTACAGCTGAAAATTGCTCCCCTTACAAGGGCACTGTAGTGAAGAGACGGAACCGGAATAAGAGAGACGGAACTGAAACCGGAACCCAAACAGTCTCGAAACGTAAGTGCCCGGGAGAATTTTCAGCTGAGCTCTTTACAGCTGAAAATTGCTCCCCTTACAAGGGCACTGTAGTGAAGAGACGGAACTGGAATAAAAGAGGCGGAACCGGAATAGGAGGTATGAGTATGAAGTGTAGTGTGATACAGGATTTGCTTCCATCTTATGTGGACAATATCTGCTCGGAAGACTCAAAGGAACTTGTGCGGGAACATGTGGCAGGCTGCAGCAGCTGTAAGGCAAAGCTGGAACAAATGAAGAATACGGAACTGGTGGCGGAAAATGTGGCGGAAAAGCAGATTGACTATTTGAAGAAAATCAGGAATAAATTTACCCTGAAAGAATGGCTGGGGAAACTGGTGCTTGTCATTTTGGCCGTTATCGCGTTTGCCGGGCTGTTCGCGGGAGGGGGAGGGCTGCTGGACTATGGGCGGATTCCTTCGGTGGTTTTCAGCATTCTGCTCTTTTGCAGCGCATGTCTTGCGGGGAACTGTCGCTATTCCGGCGGCAGGAAGTCCGCTGCGGTGGAGACAGGGATATCAGGTATATTGTTTGCTTTTGTACTGTCAATCAATGAATATGTTGTTCAATGCATTGTAGAGTGGAAGAATCCCTTTCCCTTTATGGGGCCGGAAATGTACGATATGGGGCCGGGGTATGCGGCTATCCTTAAGGCGGCGGCTCTTGCTGTGGTCATTGTGCTTTTGAAAAACACTTTTGGAAAGCAAAAAAATGTATTTGCAACTATATTAAATATAACGGCCATCAGCCAGATTGTGTATGCAAATGACTGGCTGTACCATATGGATACACCGGAAACGACTCTGGCGGCCGCCCATGAATTGGAAGTAACTCAGATTATTTTGGCAATAGTGGGAATTATCACTTGTGCCTTGCTGTTAAAGCTTGGCAAAACGGACAAGGGAAAAGTTAATCTGTAATCTAACTGCCGGCCTGTATTGCCATAAAGGGCATACGGGCCGGCAGTTGGATTGTCGTCTCACAGGGGGAAAAACTGCGGAACTGGCAGATAAAGTGCGTAACGGCGGCAGTTGGATTGTCATTTCACAGGGGGAAAACCCGGCACGAAAGTGCTCTATATTCCGAAGGTGTAATTTCATAGAATGTATAATGCTGGCTTATGAAGCGTATAATAACTATTGATTTTACTTATGTTATTAAATATAGTATACTATATCCGTAAAGAAAAAGATAAGACCGTTTTTACGGGACAAATGGAGGAAAATCATGGTTAAGGCAATTGTTGGAGCTAACTGGGGTGATGAAGGAAAAGGAAAAATCACGGATATGATGGCGCAGGAGGCGGATATTGTCGTGCGTTTTCAGGGCGGTGCCAATGCAGGGCATACGATTGTGAACAATTACGGCAAGTTTGCGCTGCAT
>Ga0137308_101712_pt2 | contig 17190 bp, 12 predicted proteins | sample Inofrocosms_June_FD_97181 | JGI IMG/M metagenome (GOLD analysis project Ga0137308, IMG submission 97181) | Mouse cecal microbial communities from Vienna, Austria - N-Acetylneuraminic and N-Acetylglucosamine D2O microcosms_June | ecosystem: Host-associated > Mammals > Digestive system > Large... | reverse complement strand
GAGATCTTCGACAGATCCTTCTCATCCTCCGCTCCGGTGCAGGCGCCGAAACGGATGGCATCGCCGTAATCATACAGCGCCGAACCCGGCATCACCGTATCCAGATCGATCACACAGATCGCCTTCCCCGTCTCGTCATCTATCATGATATTGTTCAGCTTTGTATCGTTATGGGTCACCCTGAACGGAATCTTCCCTTCCGCAAGCATATCACAGATCACATGGCAGTCTTTTTCCCGCTCCAGCACAAACCTGATCTCTTCCTGCACTTCCTGTGCCCGATGCACGGCATCCTCCTCCAGCGCTTTCCGAAAGCCTGCCAGCCGGCTGACCGTATTGTGAAAATCAGGAATCGTTTCATGCAGCGTCTGCGCCGGATAATCCGAGAGCATCTTCTGAAAATGTCCGAAGGCCAGGGCAGTCTCATAAAAATCCTGTGGGTCTTTCACCTCATCATAACAGGATGCCCCGTCAATAAATCCATACATCCTCCAGCAGGTGCCGTCCTCCCGCTGATAATAAGGAGCGCCGCCTTTTACCGGTATCACACGCAGGGTTTCTCTCTCCGGATCTCCGCCCTCCTCCGCGATCTTCCGCCGCAAAAACTCCGTCACCCTTACCACATTTTCCATCAACTCTGCAGGCTTTTTGAAAATGTCATGATTAATGCGCTGTAAAATATATTTTTTATACCCGGAATCCGTTTTACAGACCACCAGGCAGGTATCGTTTATATGCCCGTTTCCGTGGGCTGCAACGCTCTCCGGCACACCCTTCGTTTCAAACTGCTCCACGATCCTGAACATTTCCGTCTCTTCTCTCCCCATCATTTTCCTCTCTCTTTTTTACGTTTTCCCCTGCGGAATCCGCATCAGGATCAACTTTCTCATATCCCCTTAAAATAGAAGCTGAACTCCATCTTTCCCCTGACATCCAGCAGTGTCTCCGGCTGCGGCAATGCGCCCCAGCTGTCATCCCCGCCGACCCCCATCTGACCGGATGCCGCCCGGATCACCGTATAATGGCGCCTTGGCAGCTCAAAGGCATGGTTTGCGTTATCGATCTCATGGGGCGTATAGGGCAGCGCGGAAAAATTCATCCGCTCCCCTGCAAATAAAAGCCCCCTGCCTCTTTCATCCGTCACCGACGCGGAATAAACGCCCATCTTGTTTCCGCATTCCTGCGGCACAAGATAGCCTGCCATATTGTCCTCCACCCGGTTTTCATAGATGCCCAGTTTAGAGCCCGCCAGCTTATCCGCATAGGTCTCCTCCGGGCCCTGTCCGAACCACCTCACCCTGTCATAGTCCGCATCCAGCTGAAACAACACGCCAAACTCCGGCATATCCCCAAGCTCCGGCACCGGTTCATAGGAAAGCGTCGTCCGGATCGTCCCGTCCCCGTAGACCGCATAGGCGAGACGACAGCTGCTCTTCGGCACAGTCGGCATTCTGTAGGTATAGGTGATCGTCACATGATCCTCCGCCTCCTCCAGTTCCGGCAGAATACTGTTGCAAAAATGCTGCCACTCACCTGTCACTCCCTCTTTATGGGTCAGGTATAAACTGGCGATCTTCCACTGTGCGTACCGCTCCGCCATCAGGCTCCCCCTGTCATTATCCGTCATCGGCCGCCAGAAATTAGGCTTCGGCGCCTGCACAAGCAGTTCTTTTCCGGCATAACGATACGAAACAAGCCCGCCGTGCAGCATTGAAAACAGTGCCTCGAACGCTTCCCCCTGCACACCGGTATTATGATTGCCGCGCACGACCCGAAACGGCTTCTTCACCAGAATGCGCCTATCCGTCCCGTAAACGGAAAGCCCGCCTCTATCCGGCTCCTCCTCCTTCACCTGAAAAGAAACCTCGCCAAAAGCTGTCTCATGGCCCGCCGGCGCCCACGCCGTATCCTCCCTCAGCCGGAACGAAACGACGATACTGTAGACCCCGGGCAGCCTTTTTTCCCCGGCAAACCCATCAGGCAGTAAGAACTCCCCCTCTTCCAAAGGCGCCACGGATATCCTCCGTTTTTCCTCCGAAACCGCCTTCCCGTTCCGGGAAAGTATCATGACACAGTCATAGCTGTCCGTACTGACAAACAGATTTTTATTCTTTACCGTGAAGACGCCCTGTTCCGCATCGATCACAATCCTGATATTCTGGTAATTATACTTCACATACTGCATCTTCGGCGAAGGTTTCCTGTCCCCGCCGTAGACAATGCCGTTGCCGCTGAATTCATAATCCGTGGGTCTCTCCCCGAAATCACCGCCGTAAGCCTGAAAGGGCACGCCATACCTGTCTTTTCCGGCAATGGACTGGTCGATATAATCCCAGATAAAACCGCCCTGATACAACGGCTCCTCTTCCGCCAGATCCGTATACAACTCCATCCCGCCGCAGGAATTCCCCATGGCATGGGTATATTCACAGCAGATAAACGGCTTTTCCCGACGCTCTGCCAGATAAGCCCTGATCTCCGCCACAGGGGCATACATCCGGCTTTCCATATCGGAGGTCCCCGGATAGCGCCTGTCATGGAAGATTCCCTCATAATGCACAGGCCTTCTGCCGTCCAGCTCCCTGAATCTCTGCGCCATCTCGTAAATCACGCTGCCGCCCCAGGCTTCGTTTCCGCAGGACCAGATCAAAACCGCCGGATGGTTCTTATCTCTGTGATAACAGGAATCCACCCGGTCCAGCATACACGAGCGCCACTCCGCTCTGTCCCCCGGCACCACCGTATCCGGCGCGGCCGCTCCCCGTTCCACAGGTTCCCAGCTTCCGTGGGATTCCAGATTATTTTCCGCGATCATATACAGCCCGTACCTGTCGCAAAGCTTATACAGCACAGAACTGTTGGGATAATGGCTGGTGCGGACGGCATTGATATTATGCCGCTTCATCGTCAGCACATCCTTAAGCGTATCCTCCTCAGAGACCACCCGCCCGCTCTCACTGCAAAATTCATGCCGGTTAACGCCGTTGAACACAATGCGCCTCCCGTTTAAATACATGATACTGTCCTTCAGTTCAAACTGCCTAACCCCCACATCCTGCAGGATCACTTCCTGCAGCGCCAGCTTCTCATCGTAAATCCGAATCAGAAGCCGGTACAGATCCGGCACCTCCGCGCTCCAGAGCCTCGGATGAATCAGGGAAAACGCATATTTATTTTCCCCCGCCGCCAGAATGTCCTTCTTCTCAAGAACACAAAGTTCCTCGTCCAGCCGTTCTTTTCCAAATCCTTTTCCCGGCTCATAGAGGGACAGGCTGATATGCCCGGCTTTTTGCCGCTCCTTCCTTGCATCCGCCGCATCCAGCGTCACTTCCAGCACAGCTTCCTCATAACCGTCGGAAAGCACCGTCTCTATTTTTATATCCCGCACATGGATCCCGGGCGTGGTATAAAGATAAACATCACGGAAAATACCGGAAAAACGGTAAAAGTCCTGATCCTCACACCAGCTCCCCGCCGTCCATTTAAAGACCTGCGCCGCCAGTTTGTTTGTTCCCTCTCTCAGATAAGGGCTCAGAAAAAACTCCGAGGGCGTAAAACTGTCCTCGCTGTACCCCACAAAATGTCCGTTCAACCAGAGCGCGATCCCGCTCTCCGCTCCCTGAAAGGAAATATAGAGCCTTTCTCTGTCAAAAGCCTCCGGCACTTCAAAATACTTTACATAGCTTGCCACCGGATTAAACCGCTCCGGTACCTCCCCCGGCATAATCTCCTCCCTGCCGTCCCACGGATACTGCACATTCGCGTACTGGGGAACATCATACCCTTCCATCTGGATATGGGCAGGCACTCTGATATCCTCCCAGTTTCTGCAGTCATACTCCGTCTTTTCAAAGCCCAGTATCGCATTTCCGTAATTTACAGCATAATGAAATTTCCAGATCCCGTTTAAGGAAAAACGAAAACCGCTCCTTTCCTCCAACGCTTCTTCCACGCTCCGGCAGGGGAGATGATCCGCGTGGGGCATCTCCCTGTTTACCGCAAAGCAGGCTGGATCTTTCACCATATCAAAGTTAAAGTTCTCTGCCGAAAATTCTGTCATAGAAATCCTCTCCGTATATAAATCTGTTATTGCCGGTATTTTATCAGCCGATGTTGTACCACCTGATCTCATTTGCCTTCAGATCCAGGGCAAAACTCTCCCCGTCCCCTTTATATACCACGGTGCTCTGGGGCTCATAGGTATTATTGACCACACAGAATTTCCCGTTTTTCACATAGGCATGGACATCCACATTGCAGTTATCGGAAAACCACTGCCGGAGCTGCCCCTCGCTGCGGGAACTCCACAGCACGGCGCGATACAGGATACGGCTGTTCTCAAAGCTGTAGGGCAGCCCCGAAATATAGACCGTCCGCCCCTTTCCGTATTCATTTACCGCCATCTGCACCTCTCTGTCACGCTGTACCAGAATCCTTGTCCCTTCCAGCGCATACATACTTCTCTTTCCTTCCCCGAAATCAACCTCTCCCGCGCAGTCTTCCAGAATAAAATGTCCGCGATCCTCTTCCCAGTTATACTTATCATACCCTAAGGTAAATCCCGTTTCCTTCTCCACCCCGAGCGCCGCGGCAAGCTGGATATAACGCCCCTGATACTGATGGCCGGAAGGCTCCCCGATGCCGATAAAGCCGCCGCCCTCATAAATAAAGCGCCGTATCAGCGAAGAAATCTCCGCATCCTCCCAGATATCTCCTCCCGTATGTGCCGTATCGCCGTCCCCGATATTCAGTATCACATCGATCCCTTCCAAAACACGCGGATCTTCGCGGATATCGTCAAAGGACAAAAATACCACGTCAAAGGGCGCGCCGGAGAGCGCCTCTATCACTCCCGCGTAGCTGTAATTCTGCTTCTGGTAAAGCGCATGGTGCACCATATGACAGCCCCAGGAACGCATTTTTCCCCAGCAGTTTAAAACAGCCACCCGCTTCTGGCAGAAACTCTCGGTCCCCCTGATATTCTCGTACAGCTCCCTGAACTCCCTGCATACGCTCTCCACGTAATCGATAAAATCAGGAAACCGGCACGCCAGTTTCAGATAACCGCCATAACCGATCCTGTCAATGGGTTTTCGCAGGATCGCCCGGCGGGCCGTCACCCAGTTTTCCCGGGCTTCCTTCACCGGATCACCGCCCTCATGGAATGTATCCGGGAAAAAATACGGCAGAAAACGCCCTTCCGTATAACGCACGCCGGGAATATCGGCGATCAGCCGCAGCGTGGAGCCGTTCCCCACAGAACCTACCACCGCGTCAACCCCGGCTTCTCTGAATTCCTCCATAAAGGGTTCCGTACCGATCCAGTGATCCCCCAGAAACATCATGGCTTCCTTTCCCAGTTCATGGGTCAGATCCACGATCTCCCGCACCAGCGCCGCCACCTCCCGGCGCTGAAAAGCCATAAAGTCTTTGTATTCCCTGCGCGGCACACGATACTGGTTATTGTAGTAGCCCTGGTCAATGATATACTCCGGCCGGAAGCGATACCCCGCCTCCTTTTCAAATTTCTCCAGAATAAAGGGAGAGACCGAAGCCGAATACCCGTACCAGTCCACGTATTTCTCCCGCTTCCACTCATCAAAGATCAGCGTGAACTGATGGAAAAACGTGGTATAGCGGATCACGTCCACATAAGGGTGCTCCTCCACAAACCGGCGCAGGCGTTTCAGCGTATAGGTGTGGGTCTTGGGCTGGCGCACGTCGAACGTGATCTGATGTTCCACATCCTGCCAGTCGTTGACCACCGTATTATACATATGTACCGGATCCCAGATCAGGTATGCCAGAAAGCTGACCGTATATTCATGAAAGGGCACAGGCTCCGGCAGGATCACACAGCCCTTTTCATCATCATAATCCCACTCCTGCGGCTCAGCCGCCCGCCCCGTACTGCGGTCCACCACTTCCCACCAGCGCTTTATATCATCCCGGGTATTGACTCTCAGCAGTTCCGGGCTGATCCCTTTCATCAGCGGAATCTCCAGAGGCCCTTCCTTCGCCGTATAAAAACCGGTCATAATATAGCACTGCTGCACCTCGTCCGGATTGGCTTTTGCCCAGCCGTTATCCTTTCTTGTCGTATAATAGGTAGAATATACTTTGGCTTCCACGGTTTTCAAAGCCTCCGGATAATCCGTACCGTCACAGTCGCGGATCGCGTCCGCCCCCCAGCGCTCAACCAGTTCCAGTGTCTCCGGCACCACGTCCACATCCGTCGGAATCGTAACCCGTCCTCTGTTCTCTATCTTCTCAATCATTCTGCTCTACCTCAGTCATCTGTTTTGTCATTCACAATATTCTGCTTCTCTTTTATACTATTCAAAGCCCTTATTATACACCAAAAGCGTCGTCAGAAGCAAGACCAGTCCTGCCAGCATGAGCAAAAGCCCTGCCGCCTCCCCTGTCATTGTCCAGCCGCCGATCACAAGCCCCAGGCCTGCCGCGAAAAACACGATCATGATCACAAGCCGAAGGCCCGCATGTTCTCTCCAGAATTTCATACTCTCACCTTACCCTTTCAGACCGCCAAGCGTCATACCCTGCGTCAGTTTCTTCTGCACACAGATATACAGGATCAATGTCGGCAGCATTACCAGCACAAGGCCCGCGTAAAGCTGTCCGTACTGTGCCGCCGACTGCTGTGCCTGCGTCAGCTGCATCAGTCCCACCGGAAGCGTCTTTCCCCCTTTCGGATCTGACAGTAATGTCATCGCAATGATATACTCGTTCCAGAAGGAGAGGAAATTAAATAAAATGACCGTAATGATCGAAGGCTGCGCCATCGGGAAAATAATCTTCAGCATCGTCGTCCCGTAACCCGCCCCGTCGATATAAGCCGCTTCCTCATAATCGTGCGCCAGCGTCGAGAAATATCCCGACAGCAGATAAATTGTAAAAGGAAGCGCCGTCGAAGCATAGACGACAGCCAGCACAAAAATATTGTTCAGGAGAAAACCGCCTCCGACCAGATCCTTCAAAAATTTATCCCCGTCCACCAGCATCAAAAAGATCGGCACAACGATATAGTTTACATTGATAAACAGGCCGCCCATAAATGCCGCGTTTAAAAATCTGCGTCCTTTGAACTCAAAACGGGATAACACATACGCCGCCGGAAGCGCCACGACTAAAAGGAGCACCAGAGCCAGCGCCGTGACCACCACGGAATTGAGCATATAATCCCCCATCCGTGCCTTTCCCCACGCATCGACAAAGTTCTGGAAATAAAACCCCGCCGGCATTGCCCAGGGATTGCCGTAAAACTCACTGTTTTCCTTAATGGAAGCCATAAATACCCAGGCCACCGGAATAATGATCGTGATCGCCAGTGTGATAAGCGCCACGTAGATAAATGCCTTATACAGCCTGTCGGCTGATGATTTTTTCGTCCGTTCCATTGCCTGCCCTCCTTAAAATTCCAGCGGTTCACGTTTTGTGACTGCATTGACAAGTGCCGACAAGCCAAAGGAGAACACAAACACAAGCGCGCCGATCGCCATACCGAACCCGTAGGAAGAATTGGTATAAGCCTGCTTATACATATAAGAAAGCGCCACCTCGGATGCTCCGTTGGGGCCTCCGGACGTCATTGCCTTCACAAACAGAAACGCCATATTGATCGTACTGATGATAAAGAAAGTCAGTGTGGTGCGGATATTGGTCCAGATCAAAGGCAGCGTGATCTGGAAAAACTGCGTGATCCGTCCCGCGCCGTCCAGACTGGTGCTCTCATACAGGCTCTGCGGGATACTTGCCATGGACGCCATATACATGACCATATAATAACCGATCGCCTGCCAGACCATGGCAATGATCAGGCTGATCATGACCATATCCTCCCCCTTCCAGAGCACCGCCACCGTCTCCCCCTTAAACAGGGATAACAGGCTGTTCAGCGTACCGTTATTTGTATCATAGATGGCGCTGAAAATAGCGGAAATGACCACAACCGACAGAATATTCGGGATATAGAAAATGATCCGGAAAAAATTTTGTCCTTTGATCTTCTCCCTTGTCAGGATCGCCGCAAACACCAGGGCAAAACCAAAGGTAATGATCGTCACCACCACGATCAGCAGGATCGTATTCTGCATGGAGCGGATAAAGTTTGTATCCTTCAGGAGACGTGTAAAGTTATCCAGCCCCACAAAATCTTCCGTTGTAGAATACGCGCTGCGCTTAAACAGCGACATTCTGAATACATTGATTGTCGGAATAACCATAAAAACAGTGAACAGGATCACCGCCGGCGCCGCACACAGGAAAATAAAGCCATTGCGGCCTGATCGTTTTTTCATAGATCAAAGCACCCCCTTTTTAAAAAAACGGTGGCAGACGCTGCCACCGTTTTTCGCCTTTATGATAATAGAAAGTTCCAAAATATATTTCTTCCTATCGCATCTTTATCGGATTATCGTTTATCCGTTAAATTACTGCACCAGATTTTCACGCATCTGATCGTTGTACTCTTTAATGCCTTCCACCCACTGATCTTTCGTCATGTTGCCGGATACCAGAGAGTTTACGGGATCGAACCATATTTCACGGTTGGTTACGCTGACCACCTGGCCGTCATATGCCGCAAAGTTGCCCATAGCGGCTTTCGCACCGTTGTCATAGATCGCGTAGAACATCTGATTGTCGCCTTCGAGTTTCTCGGCAATGTTCAGTACCGGCTGGATCGCGCCTGCTTTTGCAAAGATCTCGCATGCCGCATCGCTGTACAGGAATGCCAGGAACTGCTTCGCTTCGTCCTGATGCTCCGCGCCGCCCGGAATCCATGCCTGCTCAAACCAGGTATAGCTGTAGCCGTCGCCGCCCGCTTCCACTGCCGGAAGTGCGGTCATACCCCATGCAAAGCCGTCCGCTCTGGGAGCTTCCGCCATTTCGCCTACGATCCATGTGCCGTTCGGCATAAACAGAGCCTTGTTGTCAAGAACAAGCTGCTGGTTCTTTGTAAAGTCCTGATCATTGGCCTGAGCCGGTGTTGTGGGCTCGGTATATTCGGCAAGCTTTGCCACGATCTCAAAACATTTCTGTGCTTCCGGCGTATCCCAGATGCCTTCTTCGTAGTTGGTCGCCTTGTCAAAGAAATCAGCGCCGCCTACGGAATACATCAGCGCATAGAAGAAAGCATCGAAATAACCTGTTGTCGGATATGTAAACAGGGAAATTCCTTCTGCTTTTGCTTCGTCGCCGAGCGCCCACATCTCATCCCATGTTGTCGGAACGCTCCAGCCCTTTTCCTCGAAAAGTCCCGCATTGTAGAACAGTCCACAGGGAGAATAGAACATCGGAGCCAGATAGGTCTTTCCGTCGCCGTAAGGATTGGTCAGGCTTGTCTCTGTGAAGCCGCCTGCGATCTTGTCGCCTACCACTGCGCTTTCGCCGGGTACCGTCATGGACAGCACATCGGTGATATCCACAATATTCTGATCCTTGATAAATGTTTCCGTCAGCGCTTTTTCACGGCCGGTCGCCAGATGGATCACATCCGGGAAATCGCCTGCCTGCATGGACGGTCCGATCACGTCTTCCAGATTCTTATCCGTGATCAGTTCCACATTGATGCCCGTCTCCGCCGTAAACGCGCTGCAGACCTCCTGCCACATTTCGCTGCCGTAAGCCGTCTCAATGGCTGCCACGGTAATGGTTGCTCCTTCTGCGGGCGCTTCCGCTGCTTCGTCAGCCGCGTCGTCAGCCGGCGCTTCGCTCTCGTCTGCCGCAGGCGCTTCCTGAGCCGGAGCCTCCGCCGCGTCATCCGCGCTGCTGCCGCAGCCGGCAAGCATGGTCATTACCATCGCCGCTGTAAGAAGGATACTGAGTATCTTTTTCATAATGGTTTACCTCCTGTAATAAAATGTTTGATAATAACAGGTTCTGAGTACCTCTCAGTTACCTGACATAAGTATAGCAGTATCCCTTTATCTTTCCTATCTCAATGTTGCTAACTTTTTTATAGATATTGTTCATTTAGGCTAATTTTATCTTATTTCGGCATTTTTATTTTTGTACTCTGTACAAGTTGACTAATATTTCTGTGATTTATCCGTTATTTTTACAACAGATTTATTTTATTACAAAAGATACGCCTTGTGTTCATTGTAAAAAAGATTTATAATGAACACAATATATCAAAATTTATTCTTATTATTCTGTCATTTTTTTATATTTATTGTTGTCATTTTGTGAGAAAAGCAATATTTATGCACACCGTACACCTGTTGCGCAAAGGAGATTTTTGCATATTATGAGTACAAGCCGTTATGTCCTTGACCCGCTGGCGGTCAATCCCATCGACCGTTCCGTTACCAGACTGCTTTATATCAGTATCGCCCGCTACAGCAGCGAATGGAACTCCATCCTGCATACTCATCCCTGTGCCGAGGTCTTTTTTGTCACCGACGGCTCAGGCTTTCTGAAAACAAATGACCAGTCCGTACCCATCAGCACAAACGACGTTATCACCGTCAATTCCAACATAGAACATACCGAGGTCAGCTCCGACGAACACCCTCTTGAGTACATTGTTATGGGCGTGGACGGCCTTGAGGTAATCTCCGGTGAAAACGGCGAAAACGGCTGCTCCATCGTCCATTTCCAGACCGGCAGTGAACAGATCCTTTTTTATCTGCGCAGTCTCTTAAAGGAGATCGAGAACAAATATCCGGGCTACAATACCGTCTGTCAGGATCTTCTTGAGGTTGTCCTGCTTCTTTTGATGCGCCACAGTCAGTTCACCGTGACCTTTGTGCCCGCCGCCCGCAAATCCAGCAAGGAATGCGCCATTGTACGCCGCTATATCGAAAACCATTTCAAGGAAAACCTGACCCTTGACGATCTGGCTGCCCTCGCCCATATCAGCAAATATTATCTGGTGCATGCCTTCAACCGCGAGTACGGCACCTCCCCCATCAATTATCTGCTCTCCTGCCGCATCCAGGAAAGCCTGTACCTTTTATCCAAAACCCAGATGTCCCTGTCCCAGATCTCGGGAACACTGGGATTTTCCTCCCCCAGTTACTTCTCACAGAGTTTCAGAAGGATGCAGGGGATCAGCCCTTTGGAATACAGGAAACAGGCGAAAGACAGAGAAGATTAGGGCGGTGTGCCGCAGGATATATTCTTTCCGGGCCGGTTACCGCATTTGACCGGACGGCAGCGCCGTATATGATTTTGCCGTAAGAAACAGGCAGGGCGAAGTTTTGTGCTTCTCCCTGCCTGTTGCTGTTTTCATTTTATGACTGTGTTTATGCCAAAAATTCCTTTGCCTTCTTATAGATGCTCTCGCCGTCCAGACCGTATTTTACGACCAGCGCCGCCGCCGGGCCGGATTCCCCGAAAGTATCGTTGATGCCGATCTTGCAGACAGGAGTCGGCTGTTTTGCGGATAATGCGTCGCATACCGCGCTGCCGAGGCCCCCGATTACGGAATGTTCTTCCACGGTGATCACTTTGCCGGTCTTCTTCGCGGATGCAACGATCAGGTCTTCATCCAGAGGTTTGATGGTATGGATGTTGATCACTTCCGCATCTACGCCGTCAGCCGCCAGTTTTTCCGCCGCCGCCAGCGCTTCCGCCACGCAGATACCGCTTGCAACGATGGTAACGTCTTTTCCTTCTTTTAATACAACGCCTTTGCCGATCTCAAACTTATAGTCCGGATTATCGTTGACCACGGGAACCGCCGCACGGCCGAATCTCAGGTATACGGGGCCTTCATGGTTGATAGCCGCCTCCACCGCCGCTTTTGCTTCCACATCGTCCGCCGGCACGATAACAGTCATACCCGGGATTGTACGCATCAGCGCCACGTCCTCATTACACTGATGGGTCGCGCCGTCCTCGCCTACGGTGATACCCGCATGGGTTGCGCCGATCTTCACGTTCAAGTGAGGATAACCGATGGAGTTACGAACCTGTTCAAAGTTTCTGCCCGCCGCGAACATCGCGAAGGAACTGATGAACGGGATCTTTCCGCAGGTAGCAAGTCCTGCGGCGATGCCTGTCATATTACATTCCGCAATACCGCAGTCGATATGTCTGTCGGGGAATGCTTTCTGAAAGACGCCTGTCTTGGTAGCCCCTGCCAGATCGGCGTCAAGCACTACCAGATTCGGATATTTCGCACCGCACGCAGCAAGTGCATTACCATAACTTTCTCTTGTTGCAATTTTCTTTACATCTGCCATGATCATTCACCTGCTTTCTTTAATTCTTCATCAATTTTCTCAAGGTCAGCCATCGCCACCGCAAACTCCTCATCGCTGGGCGCCTTGCCGTGCCATCCTGCGTTGTTCTCCATGAAGGATACGCCTTTGCCCTTTGTGCTCTTCATGATGATCGCGGTAGGCTGCCCCTTTGTCTCCCTCGCCTCTTTCATCGCGGCGCGGATCTCGTCAAAGTTGTGCGCGTCGATATTGATCACATGGAAATTGAATGCCTCGAACTTCTTATCGATCGGATAAGGAGAACATACATCGTCGATCTTACCGTCGATCTGCAGGCCGTTATTGTCCACTATAACCGCCAGATTGTCCAGCTTCCGCGCGCCGGCAAACATCGCAGCTTCCCAGATCTGTCCCTCCTGAATCTCGCCGTCGCCTAAAAGAGCATAGGTTCTGTAAGCTTTTCCATCCATCTTTGCAGCCAGCGCCATACCCACCGCTGCGGAAAGGCCCTGTCCCAAAGAACCGGAAGACATGTCAACGCCCGGTGTCTCCTGCATACAGGGATGTCCCTGCAGTCTTGAACCCACATGACGCAGTGTTAAAAGTTCTTCCACCGGGAAAAATCCTCTGTGCGCCAGTACGGAATAAAGTCCCGGCGCCGTGTGCCCTTTCGAAAGCACAAAACGGTCACGGTCCTCCTTCTTCGGATTTTCCGGATCAATGTTCATTTCCTCAAAATACAGGTAGGTAAAGAGGTCAGCCGCAGACAGGGATCCGCCGGGATGTCCGGCCTTCGCACTGTGAACGGCTCTCACAATTCCTTTACGAACCTCATTGGCTGTTTTCTGAAGTTCCAAGTTTGTCATTTTTTATTCTCCTATTCCAGTTCCGCATTTTTCCTCTCAGCACCAATCAGGGCAGAGCATTTCCAGCCGCTTTCGCGTCTGTAAATCCTCTGGGCACCGTTCGGACAAATGCTGTTTTTTAGTTCCGTATCTGTCCTTTCAGATACTTTTTTTAGTTCCGCATCCGCCTGCACCGATGCTGTTTATTAATTTAACGGATACTTATCCGTAAGGCTCTTAACGATTGCCCTCGCTTCCGGCACTTTATCCGCGCCGCCGTCAATGATCAGGGTGATTGCTTCTGCTATTTTGTCCATATCTTCCGTTTTCATGCCTCTGGAAGTTACGGCGGGCGTTCCCAGCCTGATACCGCTTGTGACAAAGGGCTTCTGGGGATCGTTCGGGATGGTGTTTTTATTTGCCGTGATATGGGCCTCATCCAGAAGCTTTTCGATGGCTTTTCCGGTCAGTCCCTTTTTGCTCAGATCCACCAGCATCAGATGATTGTCCGTGCCGCCGGATACGATATCCACGCCTCTGTCCATCAGTCCTCTGCACAGTGCCTTTGCGTTGTCCACGATCTGCTGCTGGTATTCTTTGAACGCCGGTGTGAGCGCTTCCTTGAAGCAGACCGCCTTTGCCGCGATCACATGCATCAGCGGGCCGCCCTGGGTGCCCGGGAAGATCGCCTTATTGAAGTTATATTTATCCGCTGCTTCCTGATTACAGAGGATCATGCCGCCTCTGGGCCCCCGCAGCGTCTTGTGGGTCGTGGTCGTCGTCACATCCGCATAGGGGATCGGGCTCGGATGCACGCCTGCCGCCACAAGGCCCGCGATATGCGCCATATCCACCATCAGCACCGCGCCCACCTCATCCGCGATCTCGCGGAACCTCTTAAAGTCGATGGTTCTCGCATAAGCGGAAGCGCCGGCAATGATCATCTTAGGCTTACATTCCAGTGCGATCTCCCTTACCCTGTCATAGTCGATAAAGCCTTCGTCATTTACGCCGTAAGGTACGCATTTATAATATTTTCCGGACATATTCACCGGTGAACCGTGAGATAAATGTCCGCCGTGGTCTAAGTTCATTCCCATATAGGTATCGCCCGGCTCAAGTACCGCAAAAAATACCGCCATATTTGCCTGAGCGCCGGAATGGGGCTGTACGTTCACATAGTCACAGCCAAAGAGCTCTTTCGCGCGCTCCCTTGCGAGATTCTCCACCACATCCACGCAATCACAGCCGCCGTAATAACGCTTTCCCGGATAGCCTTCCGCATATTTATTCGTAAGCGGGCTTCCCATCGCCGCCATCACCGCCCTGCTTACCCAGTTTTCGGAAGCAATCAGTTCGATATGGCTGCTCTGCCTCTCCTGTTCCGCTGTAATGGCGTCCGCAATCTCCGCATCCACCGCCTTAATTTCATCAAATGAGTACATTGCTCACTCTCCCTTCTGTTTTTCCATTCTTTATATTCCATTCTGCCTGCACTGTTATCAAAACAGCATCCCACATTGTCTAAAGTATACCATATCCGGAAATAAGAGGAAACATAATTTTGTTATATTATCCATATTATCTATATCCGTATTACCTATATTCATATTCCTGTTATCCGGATTTCCGTAACAGTTCATCCTTCGCCCGAATCGTCACATATCTCTTCGACTATCCTTCCCCGCCGGCATCGTTTTGTCTGCGCTTTTCCTCCATCGCTTTCCTGAGGCTTCTCGCCCTGTCCTTCACACGGGGATTGGGGGCAGACTGCAGAATACCGCCGATCAGACGGTTTGCCACATCGTACTGCTCAAACCGCGCGGCTATGGCAGCGATCACATAATCCACCGTATACTGGTCCATCCCGCACATGGGGAAACCCTCCGACTGCCTCGCCGCCTGAAACCCGTCCAGAGCATTGCGGAGAAATTCGTTCTCCTTATCCTCACACTGTTTCTTCAGCGCCCCGTAGTCCGGCTGATCCGCATCAAGATGCGCCGCCCTGCCGCGCAGTATCCACGCCGTCTTCAGACAGATATATGCCCTTTCGCTGGCTTTTGCCCGTTTCACGATGGCATTGGCAAGCGCCATCTGATAGCGCTCAAGGGCTTCGTCATAAGTATATATCTCCCCTGTTTCCCCCTGCAGCTTAAAATTTGCACAGATCGTGCTCTTAATGTTCTTTATCTGCAGCGGCGTGACAAATTCAAAAAATCTGCTGAGCGCCGTATACCCGCAAAGCGGACACATGATAACATCGTATTTCAGCACGTCAAGCTGTTCGTAGTGCGGGCAAAGATCCTGATCGCTCCCGGTCAGCCTTGCCTTGCCGCTCCTGACCACCTTCGTCTTAAATTTCCCGTTGCACACAGGACAGGAGCAGGACTTATCAAAAAGAAAGTCCTGTTCCCGCACGACCTTGCCTGCCGATTTGTCTGTTTCCATGTTATCCGTCTTCTCCGATTTCTCATACACTTCCATATTTTCCAGATTGCCCAAGCCAAAATGCGCTAATCCTGATAATAAACCCATGATATATCCTTTCAACTACCGTTTATTCACGGCTCTGTATAAGGCTGCCATGAAGACTGTTATCCGCCCCATATTGTAACACAGCAAATCTGAAATAGAAAGTATAAACTAGCAGGTTGCCCCTCCCGCAAGATGCTTCTGAGCTTTGATCACTTCCTCTTTGCGCGCGAGCAGCTCATCGCTCATCAGCTTATCCTGTACATATTCAAAGCCAAGCCTGTCGATAGTATCCGCAAAACGCTCGCCCGTGATACCCTCATCCCTGAAAAACAGGATGGCTTTTTCGATCACCTGCAACACTTCTTCCTTATCCGTAAAGATCTTATCCAGCGCTTTTCCGTGGGCGATCTTCTTGCCCCAGCGTCCGCCGATATATACGCGGCAGCCTGTCTCCGCTTCCCTGACCGCGCCGAACGGGCATTTCCCGATACAGCGCCCGCAGTGGTTGCATACCGCCTTATCGATCTTCAATTTCCGCTCGCCGTTTACCTCTTCCACTTTCGCGTCTTTCAGCGGGCATGCATTCTCCACCTGACAGATCTTACAGCCTTTGCAGAGGCTCTCATCCACCACCGGCACCCTCTGCCCGATCACACCCAGATCGTTCAGATCCGGCTTCACACAGTTGTTGGGACAGCCGCCCACCGCGATCTTGAATTTATGGGGCAGTTTCACATCGTAAAAGCCCTTGTAAAATCTCTCGTGGATCTCCTCCGACAGCGCAAAGGTATCGATCAGCCCGTACTGGCAGGTGGTTCCCTTACAGGACACCACAGGGCGCACCTTAGAGCCTGTGCCGCCGGTCTCCAGTCCTTCCCGCAGCAGATATTCCCGTACCTCTTCTATCCTGTCATAGGGAACCCCCTGGATCTCCAGCGTCAGCCGGGTGGTCATGGTCACTTCCCCTGTGCCGAATTTTTCCGCCGCCTCCGCGATACACTGCTGTTCTTTCGCCGTGATCTTGCCGTTTCTTGTGATCACACGCACATTGAATCGGTCGGGATGGTTCTTATCCTGCAGGCATCCCAGCGCTTTTACACGCTTTACATCCTCCTCGGATATTGTGGATTTCGCTCCTTCCACTTTCACCTCGTTAAACGTAATACCGCCTTCCAGCACCTTTGTATTGGTATAACCGTAAGCTTTCAGCCTGTTCTGCAAGAAGTATCCTCTCTTGCCCTTCGCACAGACAAGCAGCAGTTTCGCATCCTTCTCAATGCCGTCTATCGGGCCGTTTACTTTGGACAGGTTCACCCAGTGAGCCCCCGGTATCTTTGCCTGCGGCATCACGTCGATCACCTGATAGCCCTTTGCGGCTCCCGCCTGGTATGCGGCAGGAGTGATGGTCTCAAAGTCCCCGGAAAGCTTGTTCTCCATAATATAGCAAACCTGTACAAAGGGATGGATCGCTGTGGAGAAGGGCGGCGCATACGCCATATCCATATTCTCAAAATCCTCCACCTTCGCCCCCAGAGAAATTCCCGTCACCGCGATATCCACGATCTTGTCTGCCGCGCCGGCACCCAGTACCTGCACGCCCAGCACTTTATGGGAAGCCTTGTCTGCGACCAGCTTGATGATAAAGCTGTCGGCCCCCGGATAATAATGCGCCTTGTCAT